>Ga0209656_10000135_pt1 | contig 46677 bp, 51 predicted proteins | sample BogFormECP12_OM2_FD_188239 | JGI IMG/M metagenome (GOLD analysis project Ga0209656, IMG submission 188239) | Bog forest soil microbial communities from Calvert Island, British Columbia, Canada - ECP12_OM2 (SPAdes) (version 2) | ecosystem: Environmental > Aquatic > Freshwater > Wetlands > Bog ...
CTGCAATTCGATTGCCCGGGAACGCAGCTATCTGCAGCCAGCGCTTTGCGACGATCGGACGTATTCGGGTCGGCGAGAGCCGCCGGCAAGAATAGGGGTAATTGTCCATCTCGGCGACCGCGACGTCGGCATCGCGGCCGGCATCGTCGAGCGCTCGGCGCACGATCAGCGATCCTCCGGTATTGCCCTGGATCAGCAGGATCACTTGACCGTCGCACAGCAGAGGTGCCAGCGATCGCGCCACTGTCGCCTGCGCATTACCGCCGGTCACGACGATGACGAGCTCGGCACCATCGACGGCCGATCGCAGATCGCTCGTTGCGCGCTCGACGGCGGCGAATCCGGCCCTCTCGCCCTCGACATCGATGCCGCCGAAGGCTCTGATGTCGGAAAGCCGCGCATCGTCGATGTCGTGCAGCCGCAGCTTGTAGCCGGCGATCCCCAGCTCAGCGGCGAGGTAAATCCCGCCAATTCCGGCGCCGATGATCGCTACCGTCTCGACCGTATCTCCGCCCATCACGATTGTTTCCCTCACGCTGTGCTAACCCTGAAAATAATCCGTCCGTCCGGCACTGAACAGCGACGGTTGACATGAACATGGCAAAGCCATATCCGAGCAGACGGCAGGCATGATCAAATTAAAAGGCAAGCTCCGCCGGTTCGTCGCCCGGTCCTGGCCCCTATCTTGGTGCTATTACCGGCTGCATGGCTTGGCTCTGACCGGGCGGCCCGGTGAGTACGTCTGGTACTTCGCCTATGGCGCCAACATGCACGACCGGGCCTTTCGCGAGCGACGTCGCATGAGACCGATTGAGCAGCGTGTCGGACGCCTCCGCGGCTATCGCCTTCGCTTCAACCTCGGAGGTCGGCCTGAGGGCCGGGCAGCACCGGCTAATTTATGGCCGGACGCGGAGGCTGAGGTCTGGGGCGTGCTCTACAAGGTCAGGCGTCGCGATCTCCTTCGCCTCGATTCGACCGAGGGCGTTCCCGGACGCGGCTACCGGCCCCAATGGTTCGAGGCCGAGGACCGCGACGGTGGCGTCCTCTCTGCGGTAGCCTATATCGCTCGCGGCAACGAGACGGACGGTAACCCGTCGCTGCGCTACCTGACATTGCTGCGCGAGGGAGCGCGGGCCAACGGACTGCCGGGACATTGGCTGCAATTCCTCGACAGCGTCAAACACGCGAAACAAGCGGACGCCGCCGAATGATCCGCTTTTCCGACGAAGCCTGGGAGCGCACGGCGCGACTGCGCGAAGCGATCCACCAACTTCCGTTCAATACCGAGCTCGCCGCCGGCTCGTTGACCCGCGACCGTTTCCAGAGCTACATTATTCAGGATTCGCTCTATCTCGGTCGCTTTTCGCGCGCTCTCGCAATCGCTGCAGCGAAGGCTCCCGACAGTAACACGATGCAGTCCTTTGCCCAGTCGGCGCTGAGCGCGATCGCCGTCGAGCAAGCGCTGCACAGCCGATATTTGCGGGAATTCGGCATTGATCCCGCCCGGATCGGCGAGGCCGAGGTGTGGCCGGATTGCCTAGCCTATACCAGCTACCTGATCGCCGCAGCCTACCACGAACCCTGGGAGATCCTTGTCGCGGCCTTGCTGCCGTGCTTCCGCATCTATTGGGATGTTGGGTGCGCCATAGCGCAGAAGGCGGGGCCCGAGAACCCCTATCGGGCATGGATCGATACCTATGCCGACGAGCGCTTCGGCACAGCGGTGGAGACCGCCGTTGCGACCGGAGATCGAGCTGCCGCCGCCGTCACTACCGCCACCCGCACGGCGATGCTCGTGGCGTTCGTCCGCGCCTGCCAGTACGAATGGCTGTTCTGGGACGGCGCCTACCAGCGCCGGAGCTGGCCCTCCTTCGACTAGCGGCGCGGCGCCCCTAGTCGCTGACCGGGTCGAGGCGGAAGCCGTCGCCCCAGCGCCTGATGTGGCCGACCGAGGGCGAGGGGAAGTGCATCGTGCAGCACAGGGTCGGGGTGTCGCAGTAGCGTTCGAGGAAGGCGCGGCGGGTGGCCGAGGCCTGCTTCTGATCGTAATCGACGCGCATGACGAGGTCCGGATAGCGCGCCTGGATCGGTGAATGGATCAGGTCGCCGGTGAATACGGCCTGGTCGCCGCCGCGCCCGGCACAGACCGCGAAGTGGTCGGGCGTATGGCCGGCGGTCGGGGTCAGCCGGACATGGTCGTCGAGCGCGTGGTCGCTCGTCACCAGCTCAGCCTTTTTGGCATCGATGATCGGCAGCACGCTTTCCCGCATCGCGTCGAGCGGGGTGTCCCGGTGGACGCCGTCCCAATATTCGTATTCCTTTTTGGAGAACAGATACTTGGCGTTCGGAAAGGTGGGCACCCAGCGGCCGTTTTCGAGCCGCGTATTCCAGCCGACATGGTCGCCGTGCAAATGCGTGCACATAACGAAGTCGATGTCGTCGACGCCGACGCCGGCCGCCTTCAGCGCCTGCATCCAGTTGCCGTCGGTCTTCTTGTGCCAGGTCGGGCGCAGCGGAAACGTCTTGTCGTTGCCGATGCAGGCGTCGACGAGGATCGTGTGGTGCGGCGTCTTCAAGACATAGGATTGGAAGCAGAGGACGGCCTTGTCGCCCGCCGGGTCGAGTGCGGCGGGTTCCAGCCACGACCGGTTCTCGTCCAGGAGTTCGCGGCTCAGGCTCGGCAGAAACTCCAAGATCGGCGTAAATCCGGCCTCTTGATCGACGATCCGATGGATCGTCATGTCGTTGATACCAAAGCTCGTGCGCATCGTCTCGGCCCTCATCAAAGATGGTCCTATTATCCTCGACTTCGATGGTAGCTCTCGATTCGCCGCGCGACAAACGTATTGGCTTAACGCGGTCCTCGCCACATCTAGGCAGAGGGCTGATCTTCGCTGCCCCGGCTTCGGGAAGCGGTAAGACCGTGGTGACAGCCGGCCTCCTACGGCATCTCCGAGGATGTGGCGCTAGCGTTGCCGCCGCCAAGGCAGGACCCGATTTCATCGATCCGACCTATCACGCTGTGGCAAGCGGCAAGCCTTGCCTTAACCTCGATGTCTGGGCGATGCGACGAAACACCCTTGCGGGTCTCGTCGCCGGGCTCGAGGCCACAGCTGATCTGATCTTGTGCGAAGGCGTCATGGGATTGTTCGACGGAACTGGGGCGCAGGGTGAAGCCGGTTCCACCGCCGATCTCGCGCATCTCACCGGCTGGCCGGTCGTGCTGGTCGTCGACGCGCACGGCCAAGCCGCTTCGGTGGCCGCGTTGTTGCGCGGGTTTGCTACTCACCAGCCGGGCGCGCCGATCGTCGGTGTGATTTTCAACCGGGTCGCAGGCGCACGCCATCGCGCGGTCCTTGAAGGTGCCGCGGCGCGCCACCTGCCCGATCTCGCCTGTCTCGGCGCCCTGCCCTCGGATCCCGCGCTTATCCTTCCGTCGCGCCATCTCGGCCTGATCCCGGCAGGCGAGGCTGAGGAGGCGGAGCGGGTGATCGATCGCACCGCCGCGTTGATCGGAGCCAACCTCGATGTTGAGCGGTTACTGAGGCTGGCGCGATCTTCGACCCTCGATGACGCGCCGCCGACCGGCGGCATCCCTCCCCTTGGGCGGCGCATCGCCGTGGCGCGCGACGACGCGTTCTGTTTCGCCTATCCGGCGCTGATCGAAGGGTGGCGGCGAGCGGGGGCCGAGCTCAGTTTTTTCTCACCCCTCGCGAATGAACCGCCCGATGCCGCTGCCGATGCCGTCTATCTACCGGGTGGTTATCCGGAGCTTTGGGCAGGCCGGCTTGCCGCCGCTGACGCGTTTATCGCGGGCCTGCGCCGCGCCGCGGCCGGCGGAAAACCAGTCTATGGCGAATGCGGCGGCTATATGGTGCTCGGCGAATATCTGATCGACGCCGAGGGGCGCAGACAGCAAATGGCGGGGCTGCTACCGCTGGAGACGAGCTTTGCCGACCGACGGCTTCATCTCGGCTATCGCTGCGCGACCGTGCTCGACAGTGGGCCGCTCGGGGCTGCCGGCAGCCACTTTCGCGGGCACGAATTTCATTATGCGACGGTTACCCATCAGGGCACGGCCGAGCCGTTGCTGTCGGTGACGGATGCAACAGGCGGAGATCTGGGCGCTTGCGGATTGCGACGGGGGCCGGTGTTCGGCTCCTTTATCCATCTCGTCGATCAAGCTTGACCCATAGATACTTCAGTCGAGCCGGATCTGGATCTCGTCGCCGACCACCCTCACCGGGTAGCACTTCAAATCCTCGGTCGCCGGCGGGTCGAGCACCTTTCCGGTGCGGATGTCGAATCGTGCGGCATGCAACGGGCACTCGATCACCTCGCCGTCGAGCCAGCCGTCGGACAGGCACGCGTAGGCGTGGGTGCAAATATTGTCCGTCGCAAAGAGGCTGCCATCAGCGTCGTAGAGCGCGATCGAGCGGCCGGCAACCTCAACGCCGAGAACCTCGCCTTCGGTCAAATCGCTACGCGCGGCGGCCCGCACCCAGCCCGCATCCCCGGTCATCGGCTCGCCTCCGGACCGTTCAGGGACGCGCGACGATCCGCGGTGCGCGGGAGAGGAAGGCCGGGAGATGATCGCCAAAACCGACGACTTTGGGAGTCTCCTGCCCTTTACGTTCGTTTTGCCCTGCTCGACGAACCTCGACGGCGCCCGGAAACGGCGTCACATTCGACCCGGCCGTATTCGGCAATGGCGCATCGGTCACGGGCGGCCGGCGATCTCGACGCGCCGGGCGAGCCTCGGCCGGCGGCGGCCGGCGGCTGGCTTCGCGCGTGCGGACCCGCTGGCGATCATCGGGTCGAGCGGCGCGGCGCGGCGAACGTCTTTTTCGCTCGTCGTATTCGAGTTCGACCTCTTCAATCCCGGGGATGACGCTCAACGGGATCTCCTTGCCGATCAGCTTGACGATCGCGGCGACGGCTCTGCCGTCCTCGGGTGTCGCCAACATGAAGGATCGGCCGAGCCGGCCGGCGCGGGCAGTGCGACCGATACGGTGGATGTAGTCCTCGGCGTGGATCGGCACGTCGAAGCAGAAGACGTGGCTCAAGCCTTGGATGTCCAAGCCGCGAGCCGCGACGTCGCTGGCGACCAGCAGCCGGATCTCGCCGTTGCGGAAGCGTTCGAGCGTCTCAGTCCGTTTCGGCTGCGGCATGTCGCCGTGGAGCGCCGCCGCATCGAGACCGTGTCGAGTGAGCGAGCGGAACAGGATATCGACGTCGCGTTTCCGGTTGCAAAAGATCAGCGCGTTTTGGACGTCTTCAGATCGGATCAAGCGGCGCAGAGCTTCGCGCTTGTCCTCCGGGCGGATGACCGCGAGCGATTGCACGACGGTCGCGGAGGGCGAAGCCGGCGGCGCGACAGCAACTTCCACAGGGTCGCGAAGAAACGCGTCGGCCAGCTTGCGGATTTCGACCGGCATCGTAGCCGAGAAAAACAGCGTCTGCCGCGGCTCCGGCAGAAGGCCGACGATGCGTTCGACATCAGGGATAAACCCCATGTCGAGCATCCGGTCTGCCTCGTCGATCACCAAGATGTGTGCGTCCGAGAGTAGGATCTTGCCGCGTCCGTACAGGTCGAGAAGACGCCCGGGCGTGGCGATCAGCACGTCGACGCCGCGATCGAGCTTGCGCTCCTGATCGACAAAGCTTTCGCCGCCGATCAGCAGCGCCATCGTCAGCCGATTATGCTTGCCGTAGAGCTCGAAGGAAGCCGCCACCTGGGTCGCAAGCTCGCGTGTCGGCTCGAGGATCAGCGAGCGCGGCATTCGCGCCCGCGCGCGTCCGGCCGCCAGCTTGTCGATCATCGGCAGCACAAAGCTCGCCGTTTTGCCGGTTCCCGTCTGCGCACAACCGAGAACGTCGCGGCCGCGCTGGACGTAGGGGATCGCTTGTTCCTGGATCGGGGTGGGGATCGTATAGCCGGCGTCGGAGACCGCCTGAAGAACTTCAGGCGACAGACCAAGTTGTGAAAAACCCATCGAGAAGTTGTAGCCTTTTTGTAACAATTACGATTGTTGTAGCTTGCACCCTATTTGGGTTCGACACGGAGAATGTCAAACATTTTTTGGGCGTGAGGTATGCTTGCCGTACAGGGCAGATCTCGTTACCAAGGAAGATGGCAGTATTTCGGAACCGAGCGTCAGCGACGGCGATATTGGGGGCGAGCTGCCATTGGTGGTGCCGCGCGTTCGTCTTTGTGGCGGAAGTTGATCCGGGCCTTGGTCAGGTCGTAGGGGGTCATTTCCACGGTGACTCGATCGCCGGCAAGAATGCGGATGCGGTTTTTCTTCATCCTGCCGGACGAATAGGCAAGAGTTTCGTGCCCATTATCGAGCTTTACTCGGAAGCGGGCGTCGGGGAGCAGCTCCTGCACGGTGCCTTCGAACTCGATCAGGTCTTCTTTGGCCAAACAGATCTCCTCGATAAAGGGACGGGGGCGCCGAGGCGCCCCCGCGTCAACATTCCGCCCTCTCCTTAGACCGGGCGCAAATTCACCGCAGAAACGCGGCCGCGCTGACCTTGCTCGAGCTCATAGCTGAGCTTTTGGCCCTCACCGAGATTATCCATCCCCGCGCGTTCGACGGCGGAGATGTGAACGAAGACATCAGCGCCGGGAGTTTCGGGCTGGATGAACCCGTAACCCTTTTGCGCGTTAAACCATTTCACCGTACCGGTCGCCATTAGCAAGAACTCCAAGTAGTATCTAGGCCGCCGCGCAAGCGCGACGCATCGGACATCGATTGGCTCGGGAGACACGGTCGGACGATTGCAAACGCCCGCAGGCCGGGAAGCCGAATTCAAACGGGTCGACGCGTGTTAGTTAAGCGGCGTGGCCGATCTGCGCAAGTGGTGTTCACACGTCGAGATCGCGGGCGAAGCGGGCGTTTTTCTGAATATATTCGAAGCGCAGCTCGGGGCGCCGCCCCATCAGGGTTTCGACCAACGCCTGAGCCCGGGCGAGCTCGTCGGCCGGGGTTTCGATCGCCGCCGCGTCGGCCTTCGGCGGTAGTGTGACACGGAGCAATGTGCGCTGCGCCGGATCCATCGTCGCCGCCTTGAGATAGCGTGCCGGCATTTCGCCGAGGCCCTTGAAGCGGCTGATCTCCACTTGGCCGCGCCCGGCCACACCTTAAGACGCGACCCCGCGTGTCGGAAAAACGGGGCACCTTTATGATCGAGGGATGATTTCTAATCGGATCGGATACCTTTAAATGGAGCGGCTCTTGTGCAGACAAATCTGCGCGATATCCCGACAACGGATTTCTGCTCGAAGACGCAAAAAAATTTTGATGCCGCATCCGGTGTACACACGCCGCGCCGTGCTTGCCTCGGGGCTCGCAACCGCCGCGACGTGCGTCGCGGCTCCGGGAAGCACCCAGCAACGCATCATCTTGAACGATGCGAGCCGGCTCGATCCGACGCCGGTGATGAAGCACTGGCAGCCGAAAACCGAGCCGAAGGATGCATTCATCGAGAGGCTGCGGACCGAGCTCAACGAGGCCGCATCGGCAAGGCGACCCGTCGCTGTCGGCGCCGCCCGCCATTCGATGGGTGGGCAAAGCCTCCCGCGCGATGGCATCGCCATGACCCTAGACGGTCGGTCGCTGGTAGCCAACACCACCACCGGAACCTACCGGATCGAGGCCGGCGCGCGCTGGGCCGACGTGATCCGAGCGCTCGACCCGATCGGCTTCTCGCCTGCCATCATGCAGTCGAACAATGACTTCGGCGTCGCCGCCACGTTCTGTGTCAATGCGCATGGGTGGCCGGTGCCCCATAGTCCCTTCGGCTCGACGGTGCGGTCATTGCGATTGGTGCTGGCGGACGGCGCTTTGGTCGATTGTTCGAGGACCGAAAACGGCGAACTGTTCTCGCTAGCAATGGGCGGCTACGGCCTCTTCGGGATCGTCGTTGATCTTGACATCGAAATGGTCCGAAACGTTCTGCTAGAACCGAAAGTGGAGGTGATGCCGGGTGACGATTTCGGGGATCGCTTCATCAAGGCGATCGGGACCGACGGGTCGATCCGGATGGCCTATGGCCGGCTCTCTGTCGCTCGCAAAGGCTTTTTCGACGAAGCCGTCCTGGTAACCTACCGGCCAGCAGCGGAGCAACCGGATCGGCTGCCGCCAGCGCCGAGCTCGAATCTCATGACGACAGTTTCGCGCGAAATCTATCGGGCGCAGGTCGGCAGCGAAACCGCCAAGAGGGTGCGCTGGTTTGCGGAGAGCAGGGCCAACCCGGCGATCTCAGCAGGCATTGCCACTCGCAACACATTACTAAACGAGCCGGTCTCAAATCTCGCAAATTCGGACCAGCGGCGCACCGATATCCTGCATGAGTACTTCATTCCTCCGCCTCGATTCGGCGAATTTCTCGCCGCGTGTCGGGAGATCATCCCGCCGGCGCGAGCCGAGTTCCTAAACGTCACGCTCCGATTTGTCGCATCGGACGAGACCTCGACGCTCGCTTACGCTCCGTCAACACGGATTGCCGCTGTCATGTCGTTCTCACAGGAGATCTCGCCTGAAGGTGAGGTCGACATGATCGAAACGACGGAGCGGCTAATAGACCGAGTGATTGCGCTGGGGGGTTCCTTCTACCTGCCTTATCGTCTGCATGCCCGCCGCGACCAGGTAGAGGCGGTCTATCCAAAAGTTGCGCAGTTCGTCGAACGCAAGCGCTTTTACGATCCAAAGCTTTTGTTCCGCAATGCCATGTGGGACGCGTACTTCGCCTGAGGTCGCTGCCATGAGCCCGCGCCTGGCCGCCCTTATCCTTGCCGCGGCGCTGCTTTTCGCCGCTGCGACCGACTATATCCCGGCCTTCATTGACCAAGATGGCCAAGTCTTTGGCCTCTTCCGGCTCGACGTCTACAAGGACGCACTCCATGTCGCCTCCGGTCTTTGGGCAGCAGCGGCCGCGGTCACCTCGAAACGCGCTGCAATCCTGTTTCTGCGGATTTTTGGTCTGCTGTACTTCGTCGACGGCGTATTCGGCGTGTTCACAGGTTCTGGCTATCTCGATCTGAGCATTGTGACACAAGGGATCCGGAACGTGCCCGCAAGCATCAAATTCTTATCCAGCCTTCCGCATCTCGGCCTCGGCGCATTCGCCAGCGCGGCCGGATGGATGGCAAGCGATGCAAGCCGGCGAGAGGCGTGACGTGAGCCGACACTGGCTCCGATCGACGCTACGACGCGCGGCCTTCGCAATCGCTTTGTTGGCCGTCTTGTGCGCCGTCCCGATCGTCGGCGTAGAGACGGGCTGTACCGCCGTCCCGCACGCCGAAGTGCCAGCCTTGACGAGGGAATTCAACATCACCGACGCCGGTTATCGGCGCGCCGAGGGCGACAGCTATTTGACCTATCCGGAATGGTATATTGTCCATGCCTATGCCGACCTGGCAGCCGTCACCCGCCAGAGTTCGGAATCGGATTTCGACTATCTTGCGAGCATCCGCGGGTTCTGGACGAGTCTGTGCCGCTCGACGATCGCCGCCGCCGGCGCTGGCCCGGTCACGACCGGGCAGAAGGTCACAAACTATATCATCGGCATCAGCTTCACTGGTGAAATGGCCATCAAGGGTCTCTATGAGCGCACGATCGGCGCATTTACGGCCTGGATCCGAGGGCCTGAGCGCACGCCCGAGGATGGTTTCGCCCTGCACCTTCTCGATGATTACGCGGCCTTCCTGCAGCAAACCCCGTGGTACCGGTATCCGTTCGCCTCGGAACTCGTCCGGTTCTGGCGCGAAACCTCTATGTCGGACGGCAATCCGGTCCGGAAAGTCGAGCGTCGCTTTGGCCTCAGCCTCGAATATGGCGGCAAGGCCGCCTATGCCGCACTCATCGGTTTTGCGGCCGGTTACGACCCAGCCGATCTAAGGATCAAAAGTGTCATCGAGGGGCTTGACGACACGGATATTGCAGCCGACCCGCGTATCACTAAAGTCCGCGAACTGGGTGACGGCGCGACTTTGATCGAGACCCCCCGCTATCAAGAGTTTACCGAGATCCTTCGCGGACTTGGCGCTCGCGGCCGCGCCGTGCTCGAGATCGCCGGGAACAGGCGTATATTGTCAACGGTGCTTGCGCCAAGCTTGGTCCGGATCGAGACGCCGGGAGCAGTAGAGATTTTTTCGCTTCCGATCCAATCACGGCCGGGATGGCAGCGTCTCGGCCTGAACACAGAGGTGCGCGCCCTCGCACAGTTGATCGGTTCCGTCGAGCGACAAGGAGCCATATTTGAGCACGCTTACGATTATTGATTGCCGCAATCGCCTTCGGATTCCGGTCCTCGGGATCTTCCTCGTGCTGTTCGCGTGGTTCGGTGGCATGGCGGCACTTGCGCTGGCGATCAATCCGCCGGCCGTCGTGGTTTTCGGACCGGAGCGGAGTTTGCTTTCGGCAGTTCTGGCGGCCGACGCATCGCTGCTGTCGCTGGGCCCTGGGTTCGTCATCGTGCGCGCAGATAGATCGGGCTTTGTACGACAGCTCTATGCCGGCGGCGCTTGGTTCGTGTGGCCCATTGTCAAGACTGGATGCTTTCCAGAGAGGCGGCGCGCGACGACGGTTCGCGCACAGCAAGCCGCGCTCCGTCGCGTGGCGCCGGTGGAATAAGCCGCTGCCTCACACGTCGAGATCGCGGGCGAAGCGGGCGTTTTTCTGAATGTATTCGAAGCGCAGCTCGGGGCGCCGCCCCATCAGGGTTTCGACCAGCGCCTGCGTGCGGGCGAGCTCGTCGTCCGGGGCTTCGATCGCCGCCGGGTCGGCCTTGGGCGGTAGTGTGACCCGTAGCAATGTGCGCTGCGCCGGATCCATCGTCGTCGCCTTGAGATAGCGTGCCGGCATTTCGCCGAGGCCCTTGAAGCGGCTGACCTCGACCTTACCGCGCCCCGTGAAAGCGGTTTGCTGCAGTTCCTCGCGATGCGCATCGTCGCGGGCGTAGAGGGTCACCTCGCCCTGGGTCAGGCGGTAGAGCGGCGGGAGTGCCAAAAAAAGGTGCCCGTTCTCGACGAGGTGCGGCATCTCGCGAAAGAAGAACGTCATCAACAGCGAAGCGATGTGCGCCCCGTCGACATCGGCGTCGGTCATGATGATGATACGTTCGTAGCGCAACGTCTCTTCGCGGTAATGCGAACCCGAGCCGGCACCGAGCGCCAGAATTATGTCGGAGAGCTCTTGGTTCGCGCGCATCTTGTCGGCCGACGCGCTCGCCACGTTGAGGATCTTGCCGCGCAGCGGCAGGATTGCCTGGATCTCGCGGTCGCGTGCCTGCTTGGCCGAGCCTCCGGCGCTGTCGCCTTCGACGAGAAAGATCTCGGTGCCCAAGGCACTGTTGCGGGTGCAGTCGGCGAGCTTGCCCGGCAGGCGCAGCTTGCGGGTCGCGGTCTTGCGTGCCAGCTCACGCTGCTGGCGCCGCCGCTGGCGCTCCTCGGCCCGTTCCGCGATGCGGTCGAGGAGCAGCCGCGCGGTCGCCGGATCTGCGCTCAGCCAATGATCGAAATGATCCTTGACGGCATTCTCGACGAGCCTGGTCGCCTCGGTCGAGGCGAGCCGCTCCTTGGTCTGACCCTGAAACTGGGGATCGCGCATGAAGAGGGACAGCAGCAGGGCTGCGCCCGAGGTGACGTCCTCGCCGGTCGCCTGAGCGACGCGGCGATTGCCGACGAGTTCACCATACCCTTTGACCCCTCGCACCAGCGCGCTGCGCAGCCCGGCATCGTGGGTCCCGCCTTCGGGTGTCGGAATGGTGTTGCAATAGGAATGGCTGAAGCCGTCATCCTCGTCCTCGGGCCACGCCACCGCCCATTCGACGCCACCGCCTTCGGCAAAATCCACACGCCCGAGGAATGGCCGCGGCGTCAGCATCACCCGCTGGTCGAGGCTCGCCGAGAGGAAGTCACCGAGCCCGCCCGGAAAGTGCAGCCGGGCCTCGGCTGGAACTCCCTCGGGACGCGGAAGCGCCGGATCGCAGGCCCAGCGAATCTCAAGACCGCGGAACAGATACGCCTTGGACCGTGCCATGCGGTAGAGCGTCGCCGGGCGAAATCCGATGCCGCTGAAAATCTCGGGATCGGGGTGGAATCGTAAGGTGGTGCCGCGCCGATTGTTTACCGGCCCGCGGTCGACAAGCCCCGTCTCCGGCACGCCCCGGCGGTAGCTCTGGCTCCACAGCCGCCGATCGCGCGCCACCTCGACCTCGAGCCGGTCGGCGAGCGCGTTGACGACGGACACTCCAACGCCGTGCAGGCCGCCCGAGGTCCGGTATGCGTCACCGCCGAACTTGCCCCCGGAATGCAGGGTGGTCAGGATTACTTCGAGGGCCGATTTGTCAGGAAAGCGGGGATGAGGATCGACCGGGATGCCGCGACCGTTGTCACGGACTATAACCCAGTCGCCCGCGGCGAGCTCGATCTCGATTCGCGTGGCATGGCCGGCGACGGCCTCGTCCATGGCATTGTCGAGCACTTCGGCGGCGAGGTGATGCAGCCCGCGCTCGTCGGTGCCGCCGACATACATGCCGGGGCGGCGGCGCACCGGCTCCAGCCCTTCGAGAACCTCGATATCCTTTGCGGAATAGCCGTCGGTAGATCGCGGGATCGGCGCATCGAAAAGGTCGGGCATGGTGCGAATATAAAGATGGAGGGGATCGGCGCAAGCAGCATTCGGTGTGGATCGAGGCCGACGGCACTACATGTTGGATAGATTGGGAGGCTGTCGCTTCGAACACGGTAAATCCGCGGGAACTTCTGTGCTCCGCGGGGCTTTGCGGTTATGATGTCGCGGATGATGATGACCAACGAGCGCAAGATCTGGGAGGCGGCCTTGCTCCTCGTTCGCCGGCACGGTGCCGCTGCCGCGGAAATCGCGCAGCGCGAGGCGCAACGATTGCGCCGCAGCGACGACGAGCTGACCTGTGTCGTGTGGTGCTGGATCGCCCGTTCGACTGCCGAATTGCTCCGCCCGGTCCCCGGCAAGGGCGAGCGGGTGCACTGAGTTCCCGGCACCGCAAGGCATCGCCGCTCCAATCTTCCGTTGTGTTGCACTCCGCATCCGGAGAGGGGAATGTCATGGCAGAGGGTCTATTGGGCCGCCTCGGAGGCCGAAAACACGCGTCGGCGAAGGAATTCGCGGTCGCGCTGAGCGAGGAAGAGTGGCGGCACAAGCTCTCTCCCGCACAGTACCGGGTGTTGCGCGAGCACGGTACCGAACGCGCCGGTTCGAGCCCGCTCGACAAGGAGTACGCGGAGGGCATCTTCCACTGTGCTGGTTGCGGCCAACCGCTGTTCGCCGCCAACGCCAAGTTCAACAGTGGAACCGGCTGGCCGAGTTTCTCGGCGCCGGTCGAGCAGGGCGTCGAGACGCAGACCGACCGCAGTTTGTTCATGACCCGCACCGAAGTGCATTGCAGCCGGTGCGGCGGCCATCTCGGCCACGTCTTTGACGACGGCCCGCAGCCGACCGGTCTGCGTTATTGCATGAATGGAGCGGCGCTCGACTTTCATCGCGGCGAAAAGCCGCCTGTATCCCACGAAGACGAGCCGCCGCGCACCACCTAGAGCTAGCCCTCCTATCCCGCCGTCCGCAATTTCGGCGCGGCGATCGGCTTAGGGCGGCCGAGGTCCGGCAGCAGCGCCGTCAGCAAACCGATTGCCGGCAGGAACGCGCACACCCGATAGACCGTGTCTATGCTGGTGGCATCGGCTACCCGGCCGAGCACCGCGGCTCCGATGCCGGCCATGCCGAACGACAAGCCGAAGAACAGCCCAGCGACCATGCCGATGCGACCCGGCACCAGCTCCAGCGCGTAGACGATGATCGCCGAAGAGGCCGACGCCAAGATCATCCCGATCACGACGGTCAGGATGCCGGTCCAAAACAGGTTCGCGTGGGGGAGCATCAGAGTGAACGGCAACACCCCGACGATCGAAATCCAGATCACCGCTTTGCGGCCGATCCGGTCTCCGAGCGGGCCGCCGATCAACGTGCCCACGGCCACCGATGCGAGAAATGCGAACAGGTAGATCTGGGCGGTCTCGATCGGCAGGTCGAATCTGCTGATCAAGTAAAAGGTGTAATAGCTGTTGAGGCTGGTCGTGTAGAACGATTTGGAAAAGATCACCGCCAGCAGGATCACGATCGACCAGGCGATCCGACGCCGCGACAGTCCGGGCCGTTCGGCCATGTACCGCCCCGCCGATCGCGGCGGCGTAACGCGCTCGCGCCGGTACCAGTTGCCGACCCCGAACAGCACCGCCATCGCCAGCAGTGCCGCCGCCGAGAACCATCCGACGCTTGCCTGACCTCTCGGGATCACGATGAAGGCCGCGAGCACGGGCCCGAGCGACGACCCGACATTGCCGCCGACTTGAAACAGCGATTGTGCCAAGCCGTGGCGCCCGCCCGAGGCCATGCGCGCCACCCGTGAGGCCTCCGGATGGAAGACCGCGGAACCGACGCCGACCAATGCCGCGGCAAAGACGAGCATCGCGTAGCTGCCGGCGCTCGCCAACAGCAGCAGACCGATGAACGTGACACTCATGCCGACGGCGAGCGAGTAGGGTTGCGGCCGACGGTCAGCGAACATCCCGACCGCCGGCTGCAGCACGGACGAGATCAGCTGCGAGGTCAGGGTGATCATCCCGATCTGGGCGAAGTTGAGCCCGTAGGCGCCCTTCAGCATCGGATAGAGTGCCGGCAGCAGCGACTGCATCGTGTCGTTGAGGAAGTGCGAAAAGCTCAGCGCCAGAATAATTGAGAAGGCGGTGCCCTCCGCGATCCGGCGCCGTTCGCCGCGTTCCGCGGACAGGCTTATGCTCATGACTTCGTTCCTATGCGACCATCGACGGCTGCGATGCGAGAATAACCCGAACGCAGCGCTCGCTGGCGCGATGTTGCCTGCGTCTTCGCGATGGCTGCCATTCGAATGGGCACAGTTTGGACTGGATAAGCTTACAACGCCGGTCGCTGTCTGCAATCAATCGTTGTGCAGAGGATCGGCGGGCGCTACACCTGCAGCAAATCTACAGCAAAAGCTCCCCTTCAGGTTGAAATGCCCGTTCGATCCGAGAGCTGGGAACCCTACGATATGAATTAGGCGATTTTCGGGTCGTGATTATCGCGACGAGGCGCTCTGATGCACGGGGTGCCGCGCTTGCGGCGCGGGCGCGGGGCGCATAACCTTCGCTGCACCATTCGTAGAAAGGTCACACCGGGCTATGATCAAGTTGAAAGGCATCGGCCACGTCAATCTGAGGGTCGCCGACCAGGAGGTCTCGAAGCGGTTCTACCGCGACTTGCTCGGCTTTGTGATCGCCGAGGAAGACCCGGAGCATGGTGGCGTGTTCATGACATTGGGCGACAACTTTCACACGCTCGACATCGGTCAGCATCCCGCGCCTGACACAGCGCAGCGCCCGCAGCGCGGGCAAATCGGCCTCGGTCACATCGCGTTCCAGGTCGGCAGCTACACAGCCTTGCGCAACGCCTACGCTCACCTAATCAGCAGCGGCGTCGAGATCCTGCGGGCCACCAACCACATCAATCAGCGCAGCTTCTATTTCGCCGATCCCGACGGCAACACGCTCGAGATCTATTACGAGCTGCCGCACGCCCTGGAGCTGTTCCCCGAGGGCCGGGTCGACCAGGACGAGGCGCTAAAGGTCAGCGGACCCGGCGACCCGCTGCCCGACTGGCTGCTCGAGGATTGGCCGGCGCCCGAGATGAAGGCGAGGATCGAGAGCCTGCGCCGAGCCTCGGCTTGAGCATTCACCGCGAGCGTGACGACGCGCGCTGCTGGTCGACGCTCCACGCACCGCCGCCGGCGACAAAGAGATAGAGAAACACGAAGCTAAACAGAATTGCTAACTGGCCGCCGTTGAGCGTCGGAAAGAAACCTCTCGGCGAATGTGCCATGAAGTAGGCCACCGCCATGTCGCCGGCGAGGATGAAGGCGACCGGTCGGGTGAAGAGGCCGATCAGGATGAGAACGCCACCAACCAGCTCGAGAATCCCCTGAAGCCCGAGCAGCGAGAACAGCGCCGGACCAGGGTTCGGAGGCGGCGGAAAACCCAGAAGCTTCTGAGTGCCGTGCTCCAAGAACAGAAGGCCCGTCATGATGCGCAGCACCGACAGCATGCGCGGCGACCAAGAAGCGATGTCCATATTCGTCTCCCCCCTTCTCGTCGTAATCGCGGGACCTTGCCCGCCCAACAGACCTTTCGGCGCTCGCCCTCCCGCATCGTGAGGGTGAGCGCGAGCGTAATGGATACATATCGTTCGCCGATGCGCAATGGCGGCTCGGCGCGGTATGCTAATATTGGTTAATCTCGGCACCAGGTATTCTATCTTCCGTCATATCTGCTAAGTTGGGGTTGGGTCGGAAACCGCCCACTCACGCGAGGGCTTCCTGCACCGCCGGTGATGGGGGGCGGGCCGCGGGGTTCAGCGAACCATCCCATGATTTGGGGAGAAAGATGAAGATGCAACGTTGGATCGGCTCAGTCTCGATCGGCCTTGGGATTTCCGTACTGGCGTGTCCGGCTTTTGCAGACGGTGGCTATTCTGCTTGCTCTGGCCTGCCGAGCCAAGCGGCTCTTCAGACCGCGCTCGACGGCGCGGTTGGAGTAGCCGGCAATGGAGGCCTCGGCTTCAACATGTGGGGAACGTTGGTCGCCAATGACGGCACCGTCTGCGCCGTTGCGTTTTCGGGCACCCGGTACACGGATCAATGGCTGGGCAGCCGGGTCATTTCTGCACAAAAGGCCAATACCGCGAATGACTTCAGCCTGGGAGAGAAATCCAATATACCGGCAGGCAGTCTCTTTCCTAATGGTCTGGCGCTTTCCACGGCCAATTTGTACTCGGCCGTCCAGCCAGGCGGCACCCTCTATGGTCTGCAGCACAGCAATCCAGTCGATCCGGAAGTCGCTTACCAGGGGGACGCCACGTCGTTCGGCACCGCGCACGACCCGCTGGTCGGCCAGCGCGTCGGCGGCGTGAACGTCTTCGGTGGCGGGCTCGTGCTCTTGCAACAGGGCGGCATAAAGGTCGGGGGCGTCGGCGTGAGCGGTGATACCTCCTGCACCGACCACATGGTCGCATGGCGGGTTCGTAACAGCCTCCACCTCGATCATTTCGGGCCGACCGGCGCGGCAGTCGGTGGCGTATCCGGCGACAACACCCACCCCGACAACATCATCTTCGACTTCACCCTGACCTCGGACGGCGGGATTTTGAACCCCAACGGATACACCAGCACGAGCACGAATAAGGGTATGGCCGTCTCCAGTCCCAGCGGATTCGGCCACCCGATGTGTCTGAACCCTCCGACGCTCTCCACCCTGCCACCCGTTCAAAACCCTTGAGCATCTGATAGCCAAGGGAAGCGGCGCATCGCCGCCCCCTCGGCTCAGCCGAGGACGATGTCGAAAGTGCGGGCAAGACCCCCCGCCGGGGCCTCGGGGGCAGGCGGGAGCGGCACGATCAGGCGGGCGCGGGCCGCGGGATCGCGCTCGCTCATCAGCGCGGATGGAAATGTGGTAGCTTGGATGCGGCCCGCACCCAAGCAGAGCGGTCGTTGTGATCCAAGGGAGGGAAAATGCCTGCGACGTTAAATCGCCTTGCCGTTGTCGGCGTCGCTTGCGCGCTGGCATCGCCGGCGAGCGCGCAACTGCTCACCGAAAGGGGCCTGTCCGCCGCGATGGCGATGACGATCGCGCAAACCGCGCTCGAGACGTGCACCAAGCAGGGCTATCACGTCTCGGTGCACGTGCTCGGGCGCAACGGCGAGACCCTCGTTGCGGTGCGGGGCGACGGCGCTCCTCCGCACACGATGGAGAACAGCCAGCGCAAGGCCTATACCGCGCGCACCTTCCGTATCCCGTCGGGCGAATTCGCCCAGCGGGTCAAAGATAATCCTACCATCAGCGCGGTGCATCTTACCGGCATCATCGCGGCGCAAGGCGCGTTGCCGATCAAAGTGGGCGACGAAGTCATCGGGGCGGTCGGCGTGTCGGGCGCCCCGGGCGGCGAAAAGGACGAAGCTTGCTCCAAGGCCGGCATTGACAAAGTCGCCGACCAGCTCAAGTGACCCGCAAGTCAGCGACTACTCCGTCAGCAGCGCGGTCAGCTCATCCGACATGCTGAGCATCGGATAGTGGCCGGTGTCGAGCTCGTACCACTTTGCCTTGAGCTGCTCGGCGGTGCGGCGCTGATGAGCCTCGCCGGGGTTCACGGCGCGGCGGCACCAGATCACCGTTGCTGCCCATGGCTGCGTCCAGAAGCTCTGCAGCCGCACCGGGTGCTCGTAAATGCCGATCGGGTGTAACGTGTAACGCGCGAGAGCCCAAGCGCGTGTCGCCGGATCGAGATCGGCGAACAGCCGGGTTTCGGCATCCTCGCGTGAAGGCCCCGCGGTGAGCCCGCTCGGCATCGCCGTCGAGCGATGGACGATGTCGCGGATCCGCTCACCGTCGAAGAGCGCCAGTGCATCGACAAAGACCACCCGGGCGATCCGTTCGCGCGCAGCTTCGGCAGCGCGGCACAGCACCATGCCGCCCGAGCTCGTGCCCAACATGACGACGTCCTTCAGGTCCTCATAAAACAGCATCTCGGCGATTTCGGCGGCGTGCGTCTCGGTGGTGATACCGGCGCGCACCTGATGCTTGCGCTCGGCGCAGCCATCCAATGTCGGTGCATAGACCGTATGCCCGGAACCGCGCAGCCGGGCCGCCACGCGCTGCCAGATCCAGCCGCCCTGATAGGACCCGTGGATCAGAACAAAAGTCGTCATCGCGTCAATTCCCTCCGGTCACGTCGATCGTAACGCCGCTTACGAAGTCGGCGTCGCTTGAGGCCAGAAAACAGATGACCTTGGCCTGATCGGCCGCCTCGGCGACCCGGCGCAACGGCGTGCGCGCGATCTCCGCCGCCTGCGCCTCCGGTGTCCGTTTCTCCCAATGCGGGCGGATGCGCTCGGTCAAGGTCAAACTCGGCGCGATCGCATTGATCGTGACGCCGAAGGGCCCGAGCTCGAAGGCCAGCTTGCGCGTGAACGCAATGATTCCGCCCTTCGCGGCGGCGTAGGCGCTGCTGCTCGTCGGGCTCAAGCCGCGACCGGCGATCGAGGCGAGGTTGACGATCTTGCCATGCCGCCGGCGCTTCATGATCGGCACCACCGCATGGGTGAAGAGAAAGGTGCCGTCGAGATTGAAGGCGATCAGGCGCTGCCATTCGGCAAAGGTCAGCTCGTCGACCTCGACGCCGGAATTCTCGATGATCGTGCTGCCGCCGACGGCATTGACGAGGATGTCGACTCCGCCGAATTCCCTGTCGACAGAGGCGGCGGTCGCTTCGACCTGCCCGGCGTCGAGCGCATCGCACAGCCGCCCGTGCGCTTCGCCGCCCGCCCCGCGCAATGCCGCCACCGCCTCTTCGAGCCGGCCCTGGTGATTGTCGACGCCGACGACGACCGCACCCTCGCGCACCATGATCTCGGCGGTGGCACGGCCGATCCCATTGGCGAAGGCGGTGATAACCGCAACCTTGCCGGTGAACCGCATAGTTCCCCCTTTCGTGTCCGCACTGGCAAATGCATTGTTACCCTCTCGGCGCACGCGTGCGTGCGCCTGTCGGGTGGCGCATTAACGATGCGCCCAGACGAGCACGGGAGAGTTTCTGATGCAACTCGGGATTCATCTGCCGCATGCGGGATCGCAGGCGACGCCGGCATTGATCAAGCGCCATGCGCAGCGCGCCGAGGCGCTCGGGCTCAGCGATGTGTGGGTCAGCGAGCACATCATCGTGCCGCGCGCGCAGTTTCCGCGCTCGCCCTTGTTCTACGATCCCATCCTGACCCTGACCTGGGTTGCCGCGGTGACCGAGCGGGTGCGGCTCGGTACCAGCGTCATCGTCCTGCCGATGCGCCATCCGTTGCCGCTCGCCAAGGAATTGTCGACCCTGCACAATCTGTCGGGCGGCCGGCTGATCCTCGGCGTCGGCGTCGGCTGGTTGGAGCCGGAATTTGCGGCACTCGGCGTGCCGTTCAACGAGCGCGGCTGGCGCATGGACGAGGGCATCGCGATGATGCGCGCGGTGTGGTCGCAGGATCCGGTCAATTTCGACGCAAAATACATTCCGGCGGTGGTCAAGGACATGACGATGCTGCCGCAGCCGGTGAGCCACATCCCGATGTGGCACGGTAGCCGCTCCGAGGCGGCGCACCGCCGCACGGTCCGCATCGGCGACGGCTGGCACGGCAGCCAGGTGACGCCCGAACAGGCCGGCGAGGTGGTCAGGCGCCTGCGCCGCGACCGGCCCGAGCCCGACTTCACGATCTCGGTGCGCTCGCACTGGGACGGCAAGGATATCGGCATGATGCGCGATCGGGTCGCCGCCTACGAAGCAGCCGGCGTGCAGCACGTCATGGTGCACCCGCAGGACCGCGAAGTCGACGACTGGGACACCGTCATCGAAGGCGTTGGGCGCGTCGCGACCGGCTAGCCCGTTGTTTTCCGCTCCCTGCTGGCTGTGCGAATTCGGTTGATCAGCAGAGGCAAATTCGTTGTTTCGCGGCGCCACAAATTTCGCTTTAACCGACTGATCCAACGGGGTATTCCGGCCTGGGATCGAGTGTTTTCGCGGGTGTGATCGCGATTTTCGTTGTTTTTATGCAGCGCAGCTGCGTCGTGAGCGGCTATCTCCCCACGATCACGCGCACTCCGCTCAAGCGGTCGGCAAGCTCAGGCGGTGGCCGAGGGTGCGCGGCAGTATCCCCCGCTCGCGGGGATCCTCGAACAGCACCGCCCGGCGCGCATAGACGACAAAACCCGCCTGCTGATAGACGCGCAGGGCCTTTGGGTGATCGAAAGTCGAGGTGTGCAGCCAGAACCGGTCGATCGGCCGCGACCAGGCGCGGTCGATGGCCGCCTGTAGCAGATAGGGGCCGAGCCGGCGCCCGATAAAATTGGGGATGAGCCCGAAATAGCAGAGTTTGGTCTCGCGTGGGGCCGCCGTGTCGAGCTCGAAGAACCCCGCCGGAACGCCGCGCACGTATAGCACGAAGATTTCGATCGCTGGCCGGTGGATTTGCGCGGCAACCGCGTCGTCGTCGATGATCCGCCGCTCGAACCACAACCATGGCTCGCCGACGGTGTTGTAGAGGTAGCAATAGAACGAGACCGTGCAATCTTCGGCCCGCATCAGCGCGAGCTTCTCCAGGGGCGCCGGGACCCGGCGTCCCGCCGGCCGCGCTAGCATTTCGAGATAGGTGATCGTGTCTTCGAGCACCGTCACCGGGCCGGACCCGTCTCGATCGGGGTATCGCCCGGCAGGCCCCATTCGGACCACGACCCGTCATAGACCGCGGCCCCAGGGTGCCCGATCAGGTGCAGCGCGAAAGCGAGCGCGCAAGCGGTCACACCCGAGCCGCAGCTCGTGACGATCGGGCGGTCGAGCGCCACACCGGCATCGCGAAAGAGCCGGGTCAGTTCTTCGGCGCTCTTCAGCTGCCGGGTGCGCGGGTCGGTCACGCGCTCATAGGGGAGATTGCGGCTACCGGGGATATGACCACCGCGCAGGCCGGGCCGGGCTTCGGGTGCGGTGCCGTCGAACCGCCCGGCGGCGCGCGCATCGACCAGCTGCTCGCGGCGGGTCGCCAGGTTCTCGATCAGGGTCACTTTGTCGCGAACCAGCGAAGGGTTGAACCGCGCCGTGAAACGACGCGGGGGCGGGCTTGGCACCGCCGTGACGAGCGGTCGTCCCTCGGCCTGCCACTTCGGCAGCCCGCCGTCGAGGACCGCGACGTCGTGATGCCCGTAAAGACGCAGCATCCACCAAGCGCGCCCGGCAGAAGACAGCCCGGCGCTGTCATAGACGACGACGCGGTCGCCGTCACCGATGCCGAGCGCCGCGATCTTGCGCGCAAAGAGATCGGTGGACGGGATCATGTGCGGCAGGCTCGTGCCGGGCTCCGCGATGTCGTCGATATCGAAAAACACAGCACCCGGGATGTGGCCTTGGTCGTAGTCCTGCCGCGCGGTCGGGATAATGCCCGGCAATTTGAAGGACGAATCGACGACCCGGACGTGCGGGTCGTCGACGTGCGTTGCGAGCCAGTCGGTGCCGACCAGCGCTTCGGGACGGGCATATGGCATCGGGTTTCACTCCGCGAAGGCGAGAATCACGCGACGGTTCTGCTTGCCCTTGTTCTCGATTTTCATCACCGCGACCGGACCGATCTCGGCGGTGTTGCGGACATGGGTGCCACCGCAGGGCTGCAGGTCGACCCCGACGATCTCCATCAGGCGCACGCGGCCCATGCCGCTCGGTGGCTTGACAGACATCGTGCGGACGAGCTCGGGCTTGGCGGCGAGCTCCTCATCGGTGATCCAGCGCGGACCGACCGAGTGACCCTCGACGATCAGCGCGTTGAGCCGGCTGGCGATCGCCTCCTTGTCGAGACTCGACCCAGGAACGTCGAAATCAAGCCGCCCTCGGCCGTCCGAGACCTGGCCGCCGGTCACCGCGCCGGGGACGATGCTACACAACAGGTGCAGGCAGGTGTGCATGCGCATCAACCGGTAGCGCCGGTCCCAATCAATCTCGGCGATGAGTTCGCCGCCAGGCTCGGGGAGCGCCGAGCCCGATGCGGGGATATGGATGACCTCGTCAGGCAACGGACCCTTGACCGTATCGACGATCGCGATCGACTGGCCCGAGGCAAGGCGCAGAGCGCCGGCGTCCCCGGGCTGGCCGCCGCCGATCGGATAGAACACGGTGCGATCGAGCCTGATGCCGCGCTGATTGGCCTCGGTCACCCGGGCGTTGCAGGAGCGCAGGTACCCGTCGTCGCGAAACAGCAGCTCGGTCATCGGGTCAACCGTCCTGCCTGACTTCGATCGGAACCCCGATCTTCGACTTGCGCTCCAGCCAGGCCGGTACCTGGAACTCGTGTGCGCGCAGGAAGTCAGGGTTAAACAGCTTCGATTGGTAGCGCGAGCCATAGTCGGCAAGGATGGTGACGATAACGTGGCCGGGCCCTAGATCCTTGGCGAGCCGCACCGCACCCGCGACGTTGATGGCCGTGGATCCGCCAAGGCACAGGCCCTCATGCTCGAGCAGGTCGAAGAGGTAGGGCACCGCCTCGGAGTCGGGGATCAGATAGGCCCGGTCGACGCGCACATCGGCAACGATCGGGGTGACGCGCCCGAGGCCGATGCCTTCCGTGATCGAGCCGCCCTCCGATGCCTTTGCCTCGCCGCGGGTGAAAAAATTGTACATCGCGGCGCCGCGCGGATCGGCGACGCCGATGACGATGTCCTTGTTCCGCTCGCGCAGGAACCTGGAGACGCCGGCGATCGTGCCGCCGGTGCCGATCGAACAGATAAAGCCGTCGATCCGTCCGTCCGTATCCTGCCAGATCTCCGGACCCGTCGTCTCGTAATGTGCCTTGCGGTTGTCGAGATTGTTCCATTGGTCGGCGAAGATGACGCCGTTGGGCTCGCTCTTGCGCAATTGCTCGGCAAGGCGCCTGCCGACGTGCTGGTAAAAGTTTGGATTGCTGTAGGGGACCGCCGGCACTTCGATCAGTTCGGCCCCGCAGAGACGCAGCGTATCCTTCTTTTCCTGGCTTTGGGTCTCCGGGATCACGATCACGGTGCGATATCCGCGGGCGTTGGCGACGAGCGCGAGCCCGATCCCGGTATTGCCGGCGGTGCTTTCGACCACGACGCCGCCGACCCGTAGTTCGCCGCGCTTTTCGGCCTCCAGGATCATGTGCCGAGCCGGGCGGTCCTTGACCGAGCCGCCGGGGTTGAGGAACTCGGCCTTGCCAAGGATCGTGCATCCGGTTTCCTCGGAGGCGCGCCGCAGCTTGATCAGCGGCGTTTTGCCGACGGTGCAGATAAAGCCGTCGCGGATCTTCATGCCTCTCTCCGTACGCCAGGCTCGCAAGCCAAGACTATCCAGGGCGAGAGCGGGCACGCAATACTCCTGCTGTTTGCGCGGCGCGCCTGATGGCTTAGAACCGACCGGGCGATGCGAACGAAGCTAGCCGCATGAGCGAGCCCGATCAGGACGAGCTGTTCCCCGCCGCGAAGCCGATGGATGCCGACCGCCAACGCGAGCCGACCACCGGTTTGGTGCCGTCGCAGATGCTGCGCGAAGCAGTGGCGCAAGGGCGCGAGATTCTGTCCCCTCAGCCGATCGGCGATGACCAGATCCAGCCGGCGAGCATCGACTTGCGCCTGGGCGAGGTCGCCTACCGGGTGCGGGCGAGCTTTCTCCCCGGCGCTCGGGCGACCGTGCGCGACAAGCTCGATCTGCTGTCGATGCATCGGATCGACCTCACCTGCGGAGCGGTTCTCGAAAGGGACTGCGTCTATATCGTGCCGCTCTTCGAATATGTGGCGTTGCGCGGCCGCACCTCGGGATTGGCCAACCCGAAAAGCTCGATTGGCCGGCTCGATGTTTTCGCTCGGGTCATCACCGACCATGGCAGCGAGTTCGACCGTATCCGCGGGGGTTACAAAGGGCCGCTCTACGCGGAGATCTCGCCCCGCTCGTTCAGCATTCTGGTGCGCTCCGGCTCGAGCCTCGTGCAATTGCGTATTCGCCGCGGCTCGCCGCCGTTCAGCGATACCGCCCTCAGGCGGCTGCACCAGGAGGTCGGCCTCGTCGAGCCTGCCCCTGGCGGCGCGAAGGGGGCATCGCCGGGGACGCTATCGGCGCGCGAGGCGATCCGCGACGGTCTCGCTTTCACCGTCGATGTGGCCGGCGATAAGCAGTGCGGCGTTGTCGGCTACAAGGCGCGTCGCCACACCGATCTGATCGATGTCGACCGGGTCCAGCATTACGATCCGCGCGAATTCTGGGAGCCGGTCTACGCTCATCGCGGGCCTGAGGGCTCGAGTGGGATCGTGCTCGACCCGCACGATTTCTACATTCTTGCGTCGCGCGAGGCGGTCGTCGTGCCGGCCGACCATGCCGCGGAAATGCTTCCCTATCATACCTTTGTCGGCGAGTTCCGCGTCCATTTCGCCGGTTTCTTCGATCCGGGCTTTGGCACTGTCGAGAGCGGCGGTGCCGGTAGTCGTGCCGTGCTCGAAGTGCGCTCGCACGAGGTGCCGTTCCTGATCGAGGACGGCCAGATTCTCGGCCGCCTCGTTTACGAGCGCCTGATTGCCCGGCCGGACAAGCTATACGGCCGCGCTATCGGTTCGTCCTATCAGAGCCAAGGGCTGGCGCTGTCGAAACATTTTAAGAAATTCGCGTCGCGCTGAACACGCAGACCATTTTCACCCAGCCCTCCAGAGCCGACGCAGCTGGTCGCGGTGACGCAAGAGCCAATAGAGGCCGATTAGGGTGTGACCACTCTCGATCGCGCCGGCATCGATCAGCGCCTCGACCTCCGCCAGGGTCTTGACCACGACGCGAATGTCCTCGTGCTCTTCGGGCAGACCGTGCACCCCTGCGGCACTGGTCGAGTCGACTCGAGCACAGAACAGGACCACGCTTTCGTCGGAGCCGCCTGAGGACGGCAGATAATGCTGGATCCGGATCGGCTCACCGATCACCGCGAGCCCGGTTTCCTCGCGTGTTTCGCGGATCGCGACAGCTTCCGGCGTCTCGTCGGTGTCGATCAAACCGGCGGCCGCTTCGAGCTGCCAGGGCGAGCTGCCGGCGAGCAGCGCCGGGAGACGGAACTGCTCGACGAGCACGACCCGGTCATGATCGGGATCGTAGAGCACGATCGCGACTGCCTGACCGCGCCGCAGCACGTCATAGCTTCGCTCGGCGCTCCACTCTCCGGAAAACAGGCGGTGCCTGAACCCGAACGTGTCGATCCGGAGATAGCGTGCGGAAACCGTCGTCGTGTGCGTGATCTCGACGTCGGGGTGGGACGGTTCGGTCTCGGGCGGCGGCTTCGCCACGTCACGCGATCCGCGCGTCGATGACGGTTCCCGCCGACGCGTTCTCGATTTCGACCACCCAGAGGTCGGGGTCGCGCCGACGTTGGCGCTCGATATAAGCGTCGGCATCTGCCTCGGCGACGGGTGCTGGGCCCGTCGCCCTCATCCACAGGAGCTCGCCGTCCTTCCCGCGCGCCTGGGCGAGCACCAGACAGCCGGTGTCGCGGTCGTTGAATTTGAGCAGGATCGCGCCGGCATCATCGTCGCCCCGGGCCAGGATGGCGACCGGGATAGCGGCGAGATCACAACGCCGGATCAGTGCCTTTACCCAAATCGCCGATTTCAGCCGTGCTTCCATTTCGACCGGTCGGGTATCCCCGGCTAGCCGCGGCTCGGCGCCAAAGGCAGGCGGACATGCACCGCCAGTCCGCGTGGGCTGCAATTTTCTGCTTCGATGGTCCCTCCCATTGCCTCGACATTGCGGCGGGCGATCCACAACCCGATCCCGAAGTAGCTCGAAGGGCTTTCACTCGTCGTCTCGGCGCGGCGCTCGGAATAATATCGGTCGAAGATGCGATCGAGCTGTCCCGCGGACACCCCGGGGCCCTGGTCGCAGACCGCGAGATGGGCAAAAGAGCCATCGCGGGTCAGGTGCACCAGGATTTCGCTGCCGCGCGGGGAAAACGAGACGGCATTGTCGATCAGGTTCTCCACGACGGTCTCGATCATCTCTTCGGTGCCGAGCACGAAGAGACCGGGCAGCAGATCTGCGGTTATTGTCAGGTCGTGGCTGGCAAGAATAATCGTCACGTCACGACTGGCAAGAATCGCGGATCGGATCTGGATCAGGCGGCCGACGACGCGCCCGAGATCGACTGGCACTCGCGGCTCGGCGATCAGGTCGGCCGTCGCTTCATCGAGGCTCCGCGCCGAGGCGACGAGCCCGTCGAGGCGGTCGAGCGAATGCTCGACCACACCGATCGCGCGCTGCGCGCGTTGGTTGTCTGAGGGAAGAACACGCCGTAACGGTTCGATCGACTGGCGGATCACCGCAATCGGCGTCTTGAAGGCGTGCGCGTTGTCCTCCGCGGTGCGCCGTATATCGGCGGCGGAGCGGTGCAAGGCGTCCACCATCCGGTCGAACTCGGCCGCGACCTCAGCCAGCTCGGGAAGGCCCTTGGGGCCGGCGAACGATCCTGCGTCGGGTCCTTGCTCACGGATCCGGCGCGCGCGATCGGCGAAGCGGCGAAGCCCGCGGTGAACGCTCAGCAATGTCGCAAAGGTGATCGCAGCCATGGCGAGGTAGATCAGCGCTGCGACGATAACGGGCGGAGTAGCCCAGTAAGGTTGGCCGAGGTGAGCTGACGGGTAAGCATCAGCCGAAAACGAAGCGATTACCGCCCAGCAGCCGGCAGCAGTCGACAACGGCGTTACCGCAGTGATGACCTCGGCGCCGCCGGTGGGCCGGTGATAAATCAGTGAGAACGGCAATTCGCCGCGGCAATTCTGAGCGAGTCGGTCGAGCACGCCCTGGCGCGCCAGGGTTTCGCGTTCCGCCTCGAGGTTGCTCGGCGCGACTGCGGGCCAGGACGCCACATAATAGAACCCATCGCTGCCGGCGCCGGCGTCGGCGGGCGCGAGCAGCACCTTGATCGTCGTTACTTCGCCGGCGAAGCGGGCGAGGTGATGGCCGAGTTCCGGGAGCGAGCCGCGGTCCGCGGTCTCGAGCAATGGCAGCAAGGACTTGCTGATGACCCGACCCTCGTCACGCACGCTGTTCAGCAGCAGCTCCTGGCTGTCCTGATGGGCCGAGCTGAATTGCAGATAGAGAAAGACCGGAACGAGCACGAAGATGACAGCGAGGGTCGCTGTCTTCGTCGTCAGCGACGACGCCCAGCGCAGACCGCGACGCGCGTCATTCCTGCGCTGTCCAGCGGTATCCGAAGCCGGCGTAGTTCTCGATGTGGTCGAAACCTGGATCGCCATCGCGGAATTTCTTGCGGATACGCTTGATGAAGGTTCGTACATTGGCACGATAACCCTGTGCGCCGTGTCCGGCGATGAAGTCCTTTCCGTGGACGAGATCATATATCTCGCGATAGCCGACGTCCTGCCCCGCCTTCTCGGCGAGCAGCGTGACAATCTTGAATTCTGTTAGAGTGAGGTCGATCGTTCGCCCGACCCACAGCGCCCGGTTCACATCGAAGCGCAGCTCGAGCGGGCCGCGGCGGAGCGTTGTCCCGCTTCGAGGCTCCGAATCGACCGAGGGCCGCATGCCCTCGGCGATCAGCTCGAGGCGTCTCAAAAGAATTGGCAGCCGGCGGGATTTGTCGATGAAATCGACCGCGCCGCCTTCGAGCGCGGCCTCTTCGTAGATGTCGTCGGACAACGCGGTCAAAAAAATCACCGGGATCGTGATTCCGGCACGACGCAGGCGGCGCAGCACCTCGAGGCCCGTAAGGTTGGGCATTCGCCAGTCGAGCAACACCACATCGGCTCCACCGCCGCCCTCCAGATAGGCGAGCGCGTCGCGGCCGTTGCCGAGGCTGGTGACCTCGTACCCTTCGTCGATCAGGTTCAGACCAAGCGATTCTCGGAACAAATCGTCGTCGTCTACAAGAAGCAGATGCGGCATCGGTGAGATGATTCTAGGTGCGGCGAGCGGCCACGATCTCTCTCAGACAATTCTGGTGTCCGGCGGGATCGGTGGCGTCGCCTCTGAACGCGTAGTGCAATGTCCGCATCCGGCCGCTGCGTAGATCGAGATAAAAGTAAAGGTCGAGCTCGCAGGTGGCGGTCTTGTACCGCCACACCGTGGCCGGCGGCTCCTCGGTTCGCTCCGCCGCGGTCCCGAACAGGCGAGTCGCTGCCGGCTGGTCCAGCCCTATCAGCTCTTTTGCTTGCGGGGGCGGGGCGATTGGCAGGCTCGGGCCGGGTCCGGCGGGTTCCGGCGAGATCATCGCGAGAGCCCCGCCATCGGCTTCGGGGGCGGGGCCTTCGGTTGCCGGGCTTTCGGTTGCCGGAGGCGGGGCGGGTTTGCGTGCGGGGTGCGGTGCAGCGCGGACGGGCACTTTGGACGCAGGCAGTTCAGGCGGCTGAACCGCCACCGTCGCTGGAGCTGGTGGGGGTGGTTGCTCGGCGCAACAGGTCAGCATACTTGCTCCGAGGCCCAGCACAACGGGATGTAGAAACAAAAGCCGCCATCCTAACTTTGCCTCCTGGGCCACGATCCCATGTGTGTCCGGCTTGGTGTTCACAGGCAAAACGTAGCAGCGGTCAGCGCCGCGCCAAGCGGTCGAGCGCGCCAATGTCGCCGTCGCGGTAGATCGCCACGAGCTGGCGATCGTTTAGCAGGACATAGGTTTGATCACCCCGGTCGCAGTCGAGCCTAGCTACCGGATAGCTCGGCTCAACCAGCAAGTCGGATAATTTCTTGCGCAGATCCGGCTGTCGGGCGATCAGGTCGGTCAGCGCCTGGCGGCTTTGCGTGTCGTAGCCGAAGCGAAACACCCCGCCGCAGGTGGCCTTATCGAGTGCTGTGCTGCGACCGTCGGGTTGGGTTTGAACGATCGTGTCCTGGCGGATCGTGACGCTGTCATTGTCCGCCGTGGCCCAGGTCCCGAGAAATGGGTTCTGGACGGTCGGTTCCGGGGCCACGCAGGCAAGCGGCACTCCCGCCAGGATCAGCACCGCAACGTCACGCACAAACCGCTTTCGATATCCGCCGCTGAGCACCGGCCCCACCCCTCTGACCGTTGATACTGTAGTATACCCGGAAGAATTAAAAGGGGGCGACAGGTTGGCAAGGACGGCTCAGCGGTGCGAGATCAGCGCCTTCGTGACCGGCAGCGAAATGGGGTGCGGCGCGAACCTGCCGCCGAGCGCGACGATCCGGTTGAGAAGACCGGTGATGACCACTCGGCGCCCGGCCTTTAGCCCGCGATAGCCGAGGCGCGCCACCGCGGCAGCGCTCATCACCTGGCGCGCCGCGCTGTTGAAAAACGTGAGCTCGCTCATTCCGGCGACATTGGCGAAATTGGTGGCGGTGGGACCGGGACAGAGGGTCGTCACGACGACCCCGGTACCGCGCAACTCCTCGGCGATCGCTTCGCCAAAGCTCAGCACATAGGCCTTGGTCGCGAAATAGACTGCCATCCCCGGGCCCGGCTGAAAGGCGGCGGTCGAGGCCACCAGCATCACCCTGCCTTGCCGACGGGCAACCATCCCCGGCAGCAGCAGCCGGGTCAACTCGGTCAACGCCACGATGTTGACCTGAAGCATTTCGCCGATCCGCAGCGGATCCGCTCGGTCAAACCGGCCGACCGCACCGAGTCCGGCATTGTTGACCAGCACGTCGACCGTCAAACCGCGGGCTTCGATCGCGCTTACGAGCGCGGCCGCACCTCCCGGCTGGCTGAGGTCGGCGGGGATGACAACAGTGCCGGCGCCGTGCTCCGTGAGCTCGGCGGCGAGCTTTTCCATCGGCGCCACGGTCCGCGCGGCAAGCACAAGGTCATGGCCGTCGCGCGCCAATTCGCGGGCGAGATCGGCGCCGATGCCGCTCGATGCGCCGGTAACCAGGGCGAGAGGTCGAGTAGAGCTGGACATTGTCGGGCCTCCATGCTCGTGACCCGAAGATCTGGCGATTGGTGGATGGTATGCAAGCGGCAAGACACATTCGTGAGGCGCTTGACAGACAGTCAACGATATGATTGAATATCAATCATGCTGTTGAGCGATCCCTTGGAAACGCACCGAGCCGCGCCGCGCGGGGCGGAAGCGCTCGATCGCGTGTTCTCCGCTCTCTCCGATCCGGTGCGGCGGGCGATCCTGGAGCGTTTGGACGGCGAGGATCTACTGGTGTCCCAACTGGCCGATCCGTTTGCGATTTCATTGCAGGCAGTCTCCCGTCACATCCAGGTGCTGGTGAAGGCGGGGCTTGTTACGCAAGAACGGACGGGTCGCATCAGCCGGTGTCGGCTCGATGCCGGGCCGATCTATCAGGCAGCGGTATGGATCAACCAGTACAGCAAGTATTGGCAGTCGCAGTTCGAAACCCTGGCTGCCTGGCTGGACCAGCTCGAGCGGCGCAAGCAAGCGCTCGCAAAGCGTGGCAACGCCAAGCGGCATACTCTCACCAAGGAGTGATCCCCATGCAGTACGCGGATGCTTCGCAGAAATTGGCTCGCTATCGGCAACAGATCACCGAGCTGCGCGACAAGATGCGCGAGCTTCAGCAATCGGTCGAACCCGAGGAAGTCAGCGACTACGAATTCTCGACCACCGAGGGCAAGGTGCGCCTGTCCGAGCTTTTCGGTTACAAGGAATACCTCTTCGTGATCCATAACATGGGCGCCGGGTGCCGTAATTGCACCTTGTGGGCGGACGGCTTCAACGGGATCCTCCCGCACATCGAAAATCGCGCCGCCTTTGTCGTCGCCTCACCGGACGATCCGGCGGCGCAGCAGAAGTTCAGTAGTGCGCGCGGATGGCATTTCCGAATGGTGTCCTACCGCGACGCCGGGTTTGCTCGTGACATGGGCTACCGCAGCGACAACGGCTGGCTGCCCGGTGTATCAGTGTTCCGCAAGCGCGGGCAAAAGATCTATCGCGTCTCCCACACCAGTTTCCAACCCGGGGACGATTTCTGCACGATTTGGCACTTCTTCGACCTGCTGCCGGAAGGTGCCAGTGATTGGCAGCCGCAATACAAATACCAATGATCTCGGAGGTTATGATGGAGAACCATAAAGTAGTTTCCCATGAGGAATGGCTCGCCGCACGGCGGCAGCTGCTTGCCGAGGAAAAGGAATTCACCCGACTGCGCGACCGGCTCAGTCAGCAGCGCCGGGATCTGCCCTGGGAGCGGGTGGACAAGGATTATGTTTTCGAAGGACCCGGTGGCCGGGAGACCCTGTCGCAGCTGTTCGACGGCAGGCATCAGCTGGCCGTCTATCACTTCATGCTCGCCCCGGATTGGCAGGAAGGATGCAAGAGTTGCTCCTTCTGGGCCGACAATTTCAATGGCATCGACGCACACCTGCGGCACCGCGATGTCAGTTTTCTGGCCATCTCCCGCGCGCCCTGGCCCAAGATCGAGGCCTTCAAGAAGCGTATGGGTTGGACATTCAAATGGGTCTCGTCGTTCGGCAGCGACTTCAACTACGACTACGGCGTGTCGTTCCGGCCTGAACAATCGCCATCAGGTGAGATCATGTATAATTATGCACCGCGCAAGACGACGTTGGAGGAACTGCCGGGCATCAGCGCGTTCTACAAGGATGACGAGGGGACGATCTTTCACACCTATTCCTGCTACGCGCGCGGACTCGACATGCTGAACGGCGCCTACCACTGGCTCGACTTGGTGTCCAGGGGTCGCGACGAGAGCGGTCCCCACAAGATGGCGTGGGTGCGTCTCCATGACGAATACGACCGATAGTGGGACATTATCGCGGGATTTTCGCCAACCGGTTGGCGGCGACCTCGCCGCCCTTCAGCACCAGGGTAATCCGCTCAGGGTTCTGTAGCAGAGCAACGTCCGCGAGCGGGTCGCCCGAGACGACAACCAGGTCGGCTAGCTTGCCTTTTTCGACCGTGCCGATGTCGCGCTCCAAGCCGAGGCACTCGGCTGCCCAGCCGGTCGCCGCGCGCAATGCTTGCAGCGGTGTCAAACCGGCCTTGACCAGGCACTCGATCTCCATCGCATTGCTCGGATGACCATGCCCGCCGGCATCGGTCCCCGCAGCGATTTTAACGCCGGCGGCGAAGGCCCGGCGCAAGCTCGTGACATGATGCTCCTGCAGGTGGTGCGCCCGTTCGCGGACGTGCGGCAAGGCCGATTTGCGGTGGTACTCGTAGACCGCGAAGGTCGGCACGAAAAAGATGCCGCGCTGCGCCATCATGTCGAGCAATTCGGGTTCCTCGTCCAGGTAGCAGCCATGCTCGATCGAATCCACGCCGGCCTCGATTGCAATACGCATTCCGCGGCCGCCCAGCGCGTGACACATGACCCGGCGATCGAGGGCATGCGCCTCTTCGGTCAGCGCCTGCATCTCGTCGAGATTGAAGGCGCCGTCCAGTGGTCCGTGACCGGGGCGCGAGCTGGCGCCGCCGGTCGTCGCACATTTGATGACATCGGCGCCGGCCCGCACGATCCGGCGAACGACCGGGCGGACATCCGCCAAGCTGTTGACGACACCGTCCGGCAATAACGGATCATTGGGCACACAGCACGAGAACCCGGACGGGCTGACCCGGTCGCCGATCCCGCCGATCGGCGAAACGATGCACAGTGAGACAACAAGCCGGGGCCCCGTGATCAGACCTTCGTCGATCGCCCGCTTGAAGCCGGTGTCGAGCCCCGCCGCATCGCGCACTGCGGTGTATCCTGCAGCAAGCGTCTCTTGCAGGACCCTGGCCGTGCGCAAAGCTCGCGTGCTCTGCGGCTCGTCGATCCCCCAGCGCCGCGCCAGATCGTACCCGTGCATCGCCAGATGGTCATGACAGTCGATTAGCCCGGGCAGGATCGTCATGCCGGACACGTCGATGATCTCTGCATCGTTCGGCCAGTCGCCGCCGGCCCGAGTCATTACCGCTTCGATCCTCTGACCGCGGACAACGACCGTGGCGCCCGCCACGGGGCCGGCCCCGGTCCCGTCGATCAGCGTTCCACCCTTCAGCACCTTCATGTCAGTGCTCCTTTCGATCTTGCACCGCCCCCGGTAATGATGCGCGTGCGGGCCAGGTCATTACCACCCTTCCCGCAAAAGAAGAACGTATCGGCAACTGTTAGCCGTCGCACCAGCGATGATCAGGGACACCGTGGCAGATTAACGATTGTGCCCGCACCGAGAACGGCGGATGCCGAGCAGCTCTCGGCCATGCCGATCTGAGGAATGAGTTCAGTCGAGTAGCGTTCCCACTATCTTGTACCTACCCCGTCGAACAGCGGGGCGCGGGTTTCGGCGAACTCATCGAGCGCATCGACTAGCTTGTCGCCGTCATTATCATCAAGGGCGATCGACAAGGCGAACATGCCGCGCTTGGCAAACCAGATGCCGCGAGCGACCAAATCGAAATAGAATAGGTCGCGCAGCGCGGCATTTCCCCGTTCGGCGTCTTCCTGCGAGCGGATCGGCCCATCGGTCATGTGCACCGCCAGCATCGACCCTAGCCCGGTGAACTGCATCGCCAGCCCACGCCTCTGCACCACCGCATTCAGCCGCTCGCGCAGGCGGTCGCCCCAGGCGTTGAGGGCACGGGCGCGCTCGGAGGTGTAGATCTCGGTCAGCCCGGCGAGCCCGGCATTCATCGTCAATACGTTGTTGTTGAACGTGCCGGCATGCTGGAACGCGTCGGGCCGGCGCGGGTCGAAGCGCTCCATGATGTCAGTGCGCCCGCCAAATGCGCCAAAGCTCATACCGCCCCCGACATATTTGCCGTGCGTGGTCAGGTCGGGGAGGATGCCGTGCACCTCCTGCAAACCGCCCGCCGCCAGCCACGAGGTCATCACCTCGTCAAGATCAACAGCGCCCCGGTTTCATCCGCCAGGGTTCGCAAACCGGCAATGAATTCGCGCTCAGCCGGGATGCAGCCGGTTGGTCCGCCATGAGGCGCCTTCCTTTACCACAAGCCCCTAAGATTGGTATACTGGCGAAACGAAGGTGGGCGAGGTGTAGCGTTCGCTTCACGGCCACGGCCAGTATCTCGCGGCGTGGGCCCGAGGTGTCAGTGCAATGCAACCTTGGCGGGTGTTTTACTCCTATTCACATTCACAACCGGATGCTGATCTGCGCGAAAAACTCGGTACGTATCTTGCGCCCCTCAGGCATCAAAATAAGATTGAAGAATGGTACGATCGAAAGATCGAACCGGGCACTAACTGGAATTCCGAAATCAATGCACGGCTTGATTCGGCTCATTTGATCTTACTCTTGCTCAGCGCAAACTTTTTTGACTCGGATTACTGCTTGGGCATCGAGGTAGAGAAAGCTCTCACTCGGCTAAAACGCGGAGAGGTAAAGGTTGTACCTATTCTACTGAGACCATGCCTCTGGCAACGGTCGCCATTCAGCGAGCTACAGGTAATCCCTCGCGACGCCAAGGCAATTAGGTCGTGGACCTCAGAGGACGAGGCGCTCGCTGATGTAGCGAATGAGATCGCTGGAATTGTTTCTGAATCGCTTCCACCCGCGACGGTGCTCCCTCCCGATAGTTGTCCGGCACAAGGATCCGAATCGCCAATTGACCTGGTACGCCGCCAGATTCGGTCGTACGCTCGTTTATATGAAAGAATTCGCCTACGTATGCGGTCGTCAAAAGAACGGACCCAACGGATGGACGAAATATTCGATAGAATGCGCAAATTGGCCGTTGCCTCTTACCCGCTGCTCAACGAATTTGCCGCGAGCCCATCCCCGGGAGAACGTCTAGCTGCAGTTGCGATTCTCCGAGTTTTTGCCACCCAAGAGCACCTGCCATTTCTTGTACGGCTAGTGGGGTCAGACAAACCGTTTGTTGGGTATCACGCGACGAAAGCTCTTCATTTCGCGGTCAAATCTTTGGACACAAGTGCTTATCCAGAGCTACTGGATGCGATTCACGACGCGCAGGCCGCACTGATGACCGCCAGCGGGTCTGTTTCCGGCCGTCAGACAGTTTTAGGTGAAGCCGAGCAGGAACTGCGAACGAATAATCAGTCGCTTTCCGCCCCATCAATCCAATACGACTGATCCTGGCCGTCAAACCGGTGTCACGTGAACGCTCAGCCGCCTCGGCGATCGGGCCGTTGGTAGGAGGGAAAGCAGCTGGACAGGCCCGGGGCGGGCCTGCTGGGATCGCGCGGCGGCCAGATACGGGAGCTAGGTAACGCTACTTATTCCTGCGCCGATGCGGTCGAACAGTGGGGCGCGGGTTTCGGCGAATTCCTCGACCGCATCGACTAGCTTGTCGCCGTCATTATCATCAAGGGCGATCGACAAGGCGAACATGCCGCGCTTGGCAAACCAGATGCCGCGAGCGACCAAATCGAAATAGAATAGGTCGCGCAACGCGGCATTTCCCCGTTCGGCGTCTTCCTGCGAGCGGATCGGCCCATCGGTCATGTGCACCGCCAGCATCGAGCCCAGCCCGGTGAATTGCATCGCCAGCCCGCGCCTCTGAACCACCGCATTGAGCCGCTCGCGCAGGCGGTCGCCCCAGGCGTTGAGGGTACGGGCGCGCTCCGGGGTGTAGATCTCGGTCAGCCCGGCGAGCCCGGCATTCATCGTCAATACGTTGTTGTTGAACGTGCCGGCGTGCTGGAACGCATCCGCCCGTCGCGGATCGAAACGGTCCATGATGTCGGCGCGCCCGCCAAAAGCGCCAAAGCTCATGCCGCCGCCGACATATTTGCCAAGTGTCGTCAGGTCGGGAAGGATGCCGTGCACCTCCTGCAAACCGCCCGGCGCAAGCCGCGAGGTCATCACCTCGTCAAAGATCAACAACGCCCCGGTCTCGTCTGCCAGGGCGCGCAACCCGGCGAGGAAACCTCGCTCTGCCGGGATGCAGCCGGTCGTGCCCTGCATCGGCTCGATCAGGATCGCGGCGAGTTCGGCCCGATGGGGCGCCACCAGCGCCTCGACTGCTTCGAGGTCATTGTAGCGGCCGAGGAGATATTCGAACGGCGCATTGAGCCGGCTGCCATGGCCGCGGAAGTAGAAGACGCCGCCATGATAGCCGCCGTCGAACACCAAAACCTTGGGCCGGCCGGTGATCGCGACAGCCGCGCTGACTGCCATCAGATTGGCCTCGGTGCCGGAATTCGTAAAGCGCACCAGATCGATCGACGGGAAGCGGGCGCAGATCGCCGCGGCGAACCGTGCTTCGGTCGCGTTGTGCGCCCCGAAGTTTAAGCCGCCTTCGAGGGCTTCCGTGATTGCCCTAAGGATCGCCGGGTGCGAATGACCAAATATTCCGGCGGTGAACTCGTTGAGGAAATCGACATATTCGTGCCCGTCGAGATCCCACAGCCGTGCCCCCTCGCCGCGCACCATGGTCAACGGAAACGGGTCGACATGGATCGCCGAGCGGGTATTGCCGCCCGGCATCGCCTCGCACGCCTCACGATGCTGCGCGAGGCTCTTCGGGTTGCGCGCCCGGTAAAGCTCTTCCGCCTCGGCGAGCGCTCCGCGGATGTCGATATTGGTGGGATGAGTCGGGGTCATCCGCCTTCAGCCGGGATAGGCGCGCCGGCCGTGATCGCGCATCCACAAGCGGACCAGGTGCCGCTTGCGCTCGGGTTCAGGGTAATCGACAAACGCTGTACGGCTGTGCCCCAATGCGCGGTTGTCGACAAACTGCATTTGCCCGGGCTCGAGGTCGAAATCGACCGAAAACCCGTCATCCTCGAAGACTTCGAGCATAGCTGCGATCGCGGCCGCTCCTTCCTCGTCGACCGGTTCGCCCTTCATCGCATAACCGCTGTTGATTTGATGCACGCTGAATCGCGCCTTTAATTCTCCCGAGTTTTCGAAGGCCGGGGCAGCAAAGATCGGGCTCTCGCCCGGGTGAAATTCGCGCTGCCGATCGAACCAGAAGGGCTGATAAAGCCGCGGCAGTTCGTTCGGATGCCTCGTGAGCAAGGCATTATGGGCGGCATGAAAGCTGAGCACGCGGCTGTGCCCGCCGCTCACCGCCTGGCGCAAACAAAGCAGGCCGACATAGTCGGGCGGGGTGTTGTTGTAGGCGTTGTCGTTGTGAAAGCGGATCTCGATATTGGTCTTGTCTGGCCGAACTCCCGAGCCGGGAAGCGCCTCTTGCCCGGTGTCGAGAACATCGTAGATCAGCGTGCCGTCGAGCTTTTGCGCCACCGGGCGCGAGATCATGCTCGACAAGATCCAATAGATCGCCGTCGCCTCACCAGCGTCCATCTCGGCGACGGACAGGCGGTCGACGATCGCGAAGCGCACACCGCGGTCGAGAATATGCCGCACCCGAGCGATCTGCTCGCGGCAGGCCGGCATCGCGAAATCCTCGGGACGCAGCACTACCGTCGGCAGCGGAAACGCTCGCAGCTCATCGACCGCGCGGCGGATCTCGTCGTGGCACGCGACCGAAAGTTCGACCCGGTAAGCCTCGGGTTGGACATTGCACCCGACCCAGGCGCTCGCGGCGTTGATAGGGGTCGTGTCCATCACTTGCTCCCTCCGAGAGCGCTCGCTCGGGGTCTCACGATATCATACTAATTGTCCGGAGCCTTGCCGAAGAAGCCGACCTAGACGAAGATGGGGTTCCCACGAACGGTTCGCTTCTTCGCCAATGAAGGACACCGCTATGCCGTCGAGCAACATCGTCCTTTTAGAGCCCAACGGCCCGCGCGGGCAGCTTGAGTCCAGAGGATCCGTCCCGAAGGAATTGCTTGCGATCGACGTGGAGACTATCACAAGGGGCCATCGATACCTCGACGACGCCGAACACGGCGTGTTCATGAGCGTCTTTGATTCCACCCCAACCACGTTGAAGATGCGACCGTTCCCGAGGAATGAATTGATTTGGGTCCTGGACGGTTCAGTCACCATCATCGACGCCGCTGGCCGCGAAGACACGTTCCGCGCCGGCGATTGCTTCATTTTTCCCCAGGGTTTCAATCGCCAGTGGAAGGGGACGGGGTATTTTCGCAAATTCGCCGTTGGTTTCACTGATCCTTCAGCGCAAGAACCCGCCAACGCCACCGACCTCAGAGTTGTGCGGGTGGATCCCGGCGGGCCGCTTGATGAAATGGCCGGACCGTCCGCTGAATGGCTCCTGGGTCCGGCGCCGGTCCAGCATGAGCATCGGTGTTTCACGGATCCCACAGGGCAAATGACCGTGCGCGTCTGGGACACGACCGCCTGCCACATCAAGCCAAGGCCTACCCCACGCCATGAATGGATGCACATTCTCGACGGCTCGGTCACTTTGACCGAGGCCGCGGGAGGGGCGCATCATTTTAAGGCTGGTGACACTTTTGTCGTGACACTCGGGACTGTTTGTAGCTGGCGTTTTGATGCCTATCTGCGCGCGATCCATTGCACGTTCGAGCCGAAGGCAGCAGCGGCGAAGGTGCAGGCGGCCGAATAGCTTCGGTTGGGCTTGTCGGCGCGGGAGAGCGGACGTGTTGGCCGCCGGGCCCCGTAACCCGAGCACGACGAAGCTGTAACTCGCCAAATCGGTCTTCGAGAGCTGCTCGAGGCTGATCCCGGGCCGGTTTCGAAACACGGGCGAACTCCCAAGATAACTGACACCCGTCGCTTGCCGCCCCTCACCCTCCCGCTTCGCGGGTCCCTCCCTCTCCCCGCTCGCGGGGAGAGGGGCGCCCGCTCACGTCAAGCGGCATCCACCAGGACGAGTTCGGTGTCCTCGAGCGCGCGCACGTGGATCACCGCCTCCTTGTGGATGGCGGCGCCGTCACGGGCGTTCAGCGCGACGCCGTTGACCTCGACCGAGCCTTTGGCCGGGACGAGATAGCCGTGGCGTTCTTTCCCGAGAGGGTATTCGGCAGTCTCGCCCGCCTTCAACGTCGCGCCGAGAACTCGCGCATCGGTGCGGATCGGCAGTGCGTCGCTGTCGCCGGGGTCGCCGCTCGCCAGCGTGACAAAACGGCCGGAGCGATCGCCTTTGGGAAAGGGCTTGGCGCCCCAGCTCGGGGCCTTGCCACGGCTCGTCGGCAGGATCCAGATCTGGAAGATCCGGGTGGTCCCCGGCTCCAGATTGTACTCCGAGTGACGGATGCCGGTTCCGGCACTCATCACCTGCACGTCGCCGGCTTCGGTGCGCCCCTTATTGCCGAGACTGTCCTGATGGGTGATCGCACCCTCGCGGACATAGGTGACGATCTCCATGTCGGCGTGCGGGTGCTGCGGAAACCCGGTATTCGGGGCGATCGTGTCGTCATTCCATACCCGGAGCGAACCCCAACCCATGCGCTCGGGGTCATGGTAGTCGGCGAACGAGAAATGGTGCTTGGCGTCGAGCCAGCCATGGTTGGCTCCGCCCAGGCTTTCAAAGGGTCTGCGTTCGATCATCGTCGTTCTCCGGTTCTGCACGGCGAGGTTTTCGTCTCGTCCATGAGCCCTAGATCGCATGGGCGGCGTCGATTAAAAGTAGAAACGATGGAAACTCATCGTTTCTGATATTGCCCGTGGTGGGTCTTCCGGATCTCGAAGCCTGGGCGATCTTCGCCAAGGTGGCACAGAGCGGCTCGTTTTCGCGCGCGGCAGTCGAACTTGGCCTCGCAAAAGCTACGGTTTCTAAAGCGATTGCCCGACTCGAACGGCGTGTTGGCACGGTCCTCCTCTACCGCACGTCACGCCGGGTGGTGTTGAGCGAGTCTGGCCGAAGTTTGCTCGCTCACGCGTTGCGCGTACTGAATGAGGGCGAGGCTGCCGAAGCCTATGCCTTCGCACAGTCAGAGACGCCGCGCGGCGCGGTGCGCCTTGCCGTTCCGATGTCGTTCGGTCTCGCCCATGTGGCGCCGATCTTACCCGAGTTCCTGAGTTCGTACCCGGAAGTGACGATCGATCTCCATCTCGGCGACGAGATTGTCGACCTCGTCGCCGGCGGGTTCGACATGGCCCTACGGATTGCCACTCTGCGGGATTCCAGCCTGATCGCGCGGCGGCTGTGCCAGGTTCGGCGCCTCGTCGTCGGCGCGCAGGCGTATTTCGACCGACGAGGACGCCCGATCCATCCGGCCGAGCTCGCCGACCACAATTGTCTCGGCTACGCCTACCTTCCCTCGCCCGAAGTCTGGCGTTTTGTTCATGTCGGGGGCGACGAAACGGAGGTAACACCGCGCGGTCCGCTGCGCGCCAACAATGCCGATGCACTGGCACCGGCTTTGCTGGCCGGGCTCGGTCTGGCGGTCCAACCCGAATTCACGGTGTGGGAGGATATGGCGGCCGGGCGGCTCGAGCAGGTTTTGACCGAGTGGTCCCTGCCGCCTATCGCCTTGCACATGGTCACGCCGCCGGGCGGTTTGCGGCCGGCGCGGGTCGGCGTGCTGATCGACTTCCTGGTAAAGCGGCTTGCGGCGGCACCTTGGGCGAAATGACTGAGACGCTATGGTGCGGCCACCAACTTGGCACAAGCGCGCGGCAGATCCCCGAGCAGCAACGGCTTCACCGGTCCCGCCGGAGGGTGGCGCGCTTCGGGGGTGAACCACCAGTCGAGTTCCTTGCCGCAGCCGTCGCCCGGCGGCGGGGGCGCCTGGCTTCGGCACTCCGGCTGGCCGTCGGGGCAGGATAGGCGGATGTGGAAGTGGTAGTCGTGGCCCCACCACGGCCGCATCTTGGTCAGCCAAGCCCGGTCCGTACCCGCCGCACGGCATAGCGCGCGCTTGATCGCCGGGTTGACAAAGATGCGTTCCACCGCCGGTTCGCGCGCCACGGCCTCCAGCAGGCGCCGATGCTGCGGTGTCCATGTCGCCTCGTCCACGTCCTTGCCGTCGGCCGCGACGACATCGGTCGCCGACATCGCGTCGCGTTCGGCGGCGCTGAGCCGGCGGCTCGGCATCGGCGTCAGCCAGATATCGGCATCGAGCCCGATCTGGTGCGAGCCGTGACCGGTCAGCATCGGCCCACCCCGCGGCTGCGCGATGTCGCCGACCAAGAGCCCGGGCCAGTCGGCCTCTGCCGGCAGCTTTTGCGCCAACCGCTCGAGCAAGGCGATTAGGAAGGGATGGCCCCAGGCGCGGTTGCGCGACGGGCGCATGACCTGCCAGTTCGGCCCGTCGGCGGGGAGCGCGAGGCCGCCTTCCAAGCAGCCCCGCTCATAGGCGCCGATCGCCTCCGGCGGTCCTGGCGCCGGCGTCGCCTCGCTCCCGAACACGCGCTGGGCTGCATTCGGCGGCAGGTGTGCCAGCACAGCCGCGCGATGCGCCGCCTCCTCGGCGGCCGTGTCCTGCGCGAAAGCGTTGCCGCAGCCGGCCCCGAGTGCCAGAAGCAAAGCCCAGAACAGCGCCGCACGCATCACTCCGCCGGCCGCTCGTAAAGCCCGCGGCCATCCTTCAGCGTGAGGCCGGTGATCAGCCGGCGCCTCTCCTCGACGGTGTTGCCGTCGGCGTCGCGGAACCCCAAATTGCCGTCGCGCCGTTCGAGGATCGCCACGTCTGCGGTTGCCGTCGGCCGCAAAAATGCCGACCACACCCTCGGGGGCGAGGATCTCGGGCGGCGCGGCCGTGGGCTCCGGCCGTGATCTATTTTCCGCCGTCGGCTGGGCGTCGGCCGGCGGGGTACCGAGCGCCGATAGATGACTATATCTTCTTGTTTTCACAGCCTGCACGAATTCCGTTGTTCTTCGCTTGATAAGGCGGCTCCAATTCGTTGATCGGCGGCAAAATTCCATTGATCTTCTATTGATCCGCTAAGTAACGAATTTTCTGCGTAAGCAGCTGAAATAACGAGCGATTGTGCCCGGCCGCCGTGGCCTTTCGGGGCGAAAAAGCACGATTTTCGTTGTATTTCGCCCCTGGGCGTGCGCGGCGAAGCCCGGCAAGACGTTCCCGCCGAGGTGCTCCTGCACCCCTGTGCCCAGGTCCGCTTGTGGGACAGGGTCGGGCTTTCGCGGGGGTGACGATAACACTCATGAACCTCGCTCTGACTATTAGACTCGGGGTTTCTCAGAAGTCGAGATCGGCGTAGTGCTCGGGCGGCGGAACGCCGGGCACGTGGTCGGCGAGGATCGGGCGGAAGCTCGGGCGCGACTTGATCCGCGCGTACCATTCCTTGGCGGGTTCGTGGGCGTCCCAAGGCACGTCGCCGAGATAGTCGAGGCTCGACAGCTGCGCCGCGGCGGTGATGTCGGCGATCGAGAAATGGTCGCCGGCCAGCCATCGCCGGCGCTCGACGAGATAACCGATATAATCGAGGTGGTGCGGAAGATTGGCATGCCCGGCACGGATCGCCTGCGAATTGGGCTGCCCGTGCCCGAGGAAGCGCTTCATCATCTTCTCGCCCAGCAAATTCTCGGTCACCTCGAGGTTCATCTTGATATCGAACCAGGCGGTCAGGCGTCGCACCTCGGCCCGGTCGACCGGGTTGATGCCGATCAGCATTTTCTCGCGATAGACCTCGTCGAGATACTCGATAATGGCGGCGGTATCAGAGAGCACGGTTCCGTCTGGCTCGATCAGCACCGGCACTTCGCCCGCCGGGTTAAGGGCGAGGAATTCCGGACGCCTTTCCCAGACTTTCTCGGTCTTCAGCGTGAAATCGAGGTTCTTCTCCCTGAGCACGATGCGGACCTTGCGCGAGAAGGGAGAGAGCCAAGTGTGATAGAGAACGCGCATGCCGCGGAGTGTAACGATCAGCGCCGCCTGTGAACACGCCCGATCGCTGCGACAACCGCTTCACCGAAAGGGAATTTGGCGTCGGCTTGCTGGCGGGCCGCCGGCGGCGAATCGGATCATTCGACGCGACGTCACGGACGCGTTAGTCTCCCGCCTCCGCCGACTAAACCGGAACGGGAGGACCTCGCCGATGCCGCTCAACGCCCTTCACCACATTACCGTTCAGACCGACGACCTCGACGCGACGCGCGATTTCTACCGGGACGTTCTCGGCCTCAGGGTGGGCTTCCGCCCGGATCTCGACTTCCCCGGTTATTGGCTCTACTGCGGCGACGTTCCAGTAGTGCATCTGGTGCCGCGGGGGAACGCGATCGGCGGCGGTCCGTCGTCGGATACCGGGCCCTTTGACCACTTCGCCTTTCTCGCCTCCGACTTTCAAGGCATCAAGGCAACGCTCGACAACAAAGGCGTCAGGTATCGTGAAAACCACATCGCAAGCCCACCGATCGACCAGCTGTTCTTTCCGGACAACAACAACGTCATGGTCGAACTAAATTTTCCGCGCACCTGACCTGCAGCAGCACAGATCTGGGCCGCTGAGCTAACCCTGCGCGTGGAGCACCTTGCCGCCGACCTCGACAGCCTTGGCGGCGATCAGCACAAAGGCGATGACGCAGGGTACCGTGCCGCGATTGACCCAATTGTGGATCGTGCCGCGCTGCACCAGCACGTCGCCGGCCTTGAGATGGACGGTCGAAGCGTCGAGCTCCATGTCGATCTCGCCCGACACCACGACAGCATAATCGATCGAATCGGTGCGATGATTTCGCGGGCTGGCCCCCGGAGCGAGCTCGAGGACGCGGAAGACGGTGCCGTTGTCGAGCGTCGTGCCGGTTGGGCGCAACCCTGCGTCCTCGTCGCCGGTGTTGTCGACGGGAAAGCCTTGGCTCGTCCAGACGACGCAAGAGGCGGCACCCGGCCGCGACGAGACGAGGTTCTTCGTGATCTCGTCGATTTTGACGATGGCGCGGCCGGAGGCGTCGTGGCCGGTAACTACGCGTCGGAGTTGCAAAGCCACAGCGGATCTCCTCATTGGCTCAGGCGGCCCACATTGAACGCAACATATAAAAAGTTTGGCGTCTTTCGAGAAGTTCGGGCAAACCAAGACCATGCAGCTGCGCGTCCGCTCGATCACCCATCTCGCCGAAGCCATCAACGGGTACGAACTCGTCGACGCGCGCGGACGCGACCTCCCGCGGTTTGCGGCCGGCGCCCATATCGACTTGCGGCTCGGCGAGCTCCTGCGGCAGTACTCGCTGTGCAACGATCCCGCCGAGCGTCGGCGCTATTGCATTGCGGTCCTGCGCGAAGATGCGAGCGGCGGCGGGTCGCGCTACCTGCACGACACCGTTCGGGTCGGCGACCTCCTCGAGGTCTCGATGCCGCGCAACAATTTTCCGCTCGATGCAGCAGCCGAGCGGCATCTTCTGATCGCCGGAGGGATCGGAATCGCGCCGATCATCTCGATGATCGCCGAACTGCGGCGGCGCCGGGCCGACTTCCAGCTCCACTATTGCGCGCGTTCGGTCGCGAGGACGGCTTTCCGTGGCGATCTGGCGCCGCTCGCCGCCGAGGGGCGCGTCCACTTCCATTACGACGGCGGGAATCCCGTACGTGGACTTGATGTCCGTGGACTCGATGTCGCGGCAGCGCTGCGCGATCCCCCGCCCGGAACCCATCTCTATTATTGCGGTCCCGCGAGCTTGATGGCGGCTGCGGCCGAAGCGGCTAAGGAATGGCCGGCGGGCACCACGCACTCCGAATATTTCACGGCGCCGCCGGCCGGGCGGGTTGTCGAGGACCAGCCGTTCCGCGTCAGGCTCGCGAAACGCGGTGTCGAAGTCGAGGACCAGCCGTTCCGCGTCAGGCTCGCGAAACGCGGCGTCGAATACCAAGTCCCGGTCGGCGAGACGATCGTCGGCGTGCTGCGCCGTAACGGCATCGCCGTTCCCACCTCATGTCAGCTCGGCTATTGCGGCGCTTGCCTGACGCGCTATCTCGAGGGCGAGCCCGATCATCGCGATCAGGTAGTCAGAGATTATGGTCGCGAGCGTTATGTGCTGATCTGCTGCGCCCGCTCAAGGACGCCTGTTCTCTATCTCGATTTATAAAGGGCTTCGGGTGCTGGCTACCGCAACTCTGCCTGACGATAAACTATCGACTACACAATAATTAACCATCAAATTAATACATAGGGTCATAGTTAACTCCATAATACAACAGTCTCAATCGAGCGTGTGTGCACCGGAAAGACTTGCCGATATAGGTGCGCAGAAAGTTGCGTCTGACCCGATTCGTACCGATCCTTTCCCGCTGCGGGGCTAGCTGATATGTGACCGTATCGACGTAGGGGGTGGTACGCAACACGTTGTGGTCTTCAAGTTCATCCATCGCGAGGTATTTTCGGGCTGCCTCGAAGTCGACGTAGCGGCCGGCACCTAAGAGGCTGATCGAAAATGAATTGAGTGATTTCAGTTCGTTGTGGCAGGATGGTTGTGTGAAGCAGTCATCGAGGCACAAGATGTGGACCGAAATCACTCGGCGTAAGTATGAGCGTGGCGGACAACGCTATGCAAGCGATCTGACGGATGGGGAGTGGGCGCTGATCGAGCCTCATATGCCAGCCGCCAAGCCTTTGGGCCGGCCGCGGGAGATCGAGTTGCGAGCGGTGCTGGACGCGATCTTGTATATCGCGCGGAGCGGCTGTCAGTGGCGGATGCTGCCGAAGGACTTTCCGCCTTTCACAACCGTGCAGGGCTATTTCTACGATTGGCGAGACAGCGGCTTGTTTGAGACGATCAATTTTGCGTTGCTGCTGCAAGCGCGCGAAGCAGCCGGTCGCGAAGCGAGCCCATCGGCCGGGGTCATCGACAGTCAATCGGTCAAGACAACCGAGAGCGGCGGGCCGCGTGGTTATGATGCGGCCAAGAAGGTCAAGGGCCGCAAGCGACACATTGTGACCGATACTGGCGGTCTGCTGGTCGGTGCCGAGGTGCATCCCGCCGATGTCCAGGATCGCGATGGTGCCAAGCTTGTCATCGAGGCCATCCACCAATTGTTTCCCTGGCTGCGCCATCTCTTTGCCGACAGCGTTTACAACGGCCCCAGCCTGCGCCAGACCCTCAGCAAATTCGGTAATTGGACCATTGAGATCGTCAAGCGCACCGCCGACGCGGTCGGCTTTCAACTGCTCCCACGGCGATGGGTAGTCGAACGAACCCTCGCTTGGCTCAATCGTAACCGCCGCCTGGCCAAAGATTTCGAGGCAACAATCGCCAGCGCCAAAGCCTGGGTCTACATCGCTTCCGTGCAACTGCTCGTTAGGAGATTGGGTTGCGCCTGACACAACCTATACGATTAAGATTCGGACACTGAG
>Ga0209656_10000136_pt1 | contig 46518 bp, 48 predicted proteins | sample BogFormECP12_OM2_FD_188239 | JGI IMG/M metagenome (GOLD analysis project Ga0209656, IMG submission 188239) | Bog forest soil microbial communities from Calvert Island, British Columbia, Canada - ECP12_OM2 (SPAdes) (version 2) | ecosystem: Environmental > Aquatic > Freshwater > Wetlands > Bog ...
GAGCCCAAGCGGCGACGTGCACGTCGAGATCTACCTGACCACCGCGGCCTGCCCGAAGAAGACCGAAATCAGCGAGCGGGTGAGCCAGGCGGTGGCCGACGTTCCGGGCACCGGCGCGGTGAAGGTCACCCTGGACGTGATGAATGACGAACAGCGCACCGAGCTGCGCAAGCAGTTACGCGGCGACGCCCGCGAGCCGGTCATCCCGTTCGCCCAGCCGGGATCACTGACCCGGGTGTACGCGGTCGCCTCCGGCAAGGGCGGCGTCGGTAAGTCGACGGTGACGGTCAACCTGGCCGTGGCGATGGCCGCGCGCGGGGTGTCGGTCGGAGTGCTCGACGCCGACATCCACGGCCACTCCATCCCGCGGATGATGGGCACCACCGATCGGCCCACTCAGGTCGAGTCGATGATCCTGCCGCCCATCGCGCATGAGGTGAAGGTCATTTCGATCGCGCAGTTCATCGAGGGCAACACGCCGGTGGTATGGCGCGGACCGATGCTGCACCGGGCTTTGCAGCAGTTTCTGGCCGACGTGTACTGGGGCGACTTGGACGTACTGCTGCTCGACCTTCCGCCGGGCACCGGAGACATCGCCATCTCGGTGGCCCAGCTGATCCCGAACGCGGAAATCCTGGTGGTGACCACACCTCAGCTGGCCGCGGCGGAAGTGGCCGAGCGCGCCGGCAGTATCGCCGTGCAGACCCGCCAACGCATCGTCGGGGTGGTGGAAAACATGTCCTGGCTTGCAATGCCGGACGGCTCGCAGCTGCACGTGTTCGGCGAGGGCGGCGGCCAGCAGGTCGCCGAACGGTTGTCGCAGACGGTCGGCTCCGATGTGCCGCTGCTGGGCCAGATCCCGTTGGACCCGGCGCTGGTCGCCGCAGGCGACGCCGGGGTGCCGATCGTGCTGAGCGCCGCCGACTCACCGGTGGGCAAGGCGCTGCAAAGCGTCGCCGACGGCCTGACGTCGCGACGCCGCGGCCTGGCCGGCATGTCGCTGGGACTAGACCCGATGCGGCATTAAATCGGCTAGGAGTCTGCTGAATTAGGGGTGCTTTGGGGCGGGGTGCCTCGTGGCGCTCGTTGGCGCTGATTTGAAGTCAGACCCTGAGGTCGACAGAAGAGGTCACCCCGCCGTTGTGAGGGTGACAGGACGGTGGCGTATCGCGCAAGCCCTTGGGCTTCATGGTGATCAGGCGATGGCCCAGCTCGTACCTGTGTGATGCAAGCCCAAGGTGAGTAGGCGTCGTAGGTTCAGCGCTACGGCGCGATGGTGCAGCCAATGGTCGTTGCGGACGACGCCGCGGTAGCGAACCTTGCGGTTGCCGCGGGTCAGCCACGCGATAGCGCGTTCGACCATGGGACGATGCTGCCGATATTCAGTGAGCCACTGCGGTTTTCGCGCATCCCTGCGTGCGGTTCTTTGCAGCGCGTCGTGGGGGCGGATCGTCAGCGATTTGCCGGTGGCACTGGCGGTGCATTTGCTGCGCAATTGGCAGCCGGTGCACGCCACCCCGAAGCTGGCATAACCCGCGCGGCTGATCGGTCGAATCACCCCGGCCGGGCAGGTCGCGCTGCGTGCGTCATGGTCGACGATGAAGTCATCGACGGTGAATCCACCCGGAATGGCACCGCGCGCAGGTGCAGGTTTGACCCGATCGGTGTGGGCTCGCGCGGAAAGTTCTGCGCGGAATTCGCCGGTTCCATAAGCAGAATCGGCCAGCACGGTCACCGGCGAGTTTTCGTCGTCAAGCAGTGCTAAGCCGACCGTAGCTTCGTGGTTGTCGGCGCCGTTGGCTGCGGTCAGGACGCAGTCGGTGATGATTCCGGTGTCGGGTTCGACCGCGATGTGGGCTTTGTAGCCGTCCTGGCGGCGATGCACACTTTTGTGCACATGGCGAGTCTCGGGGTCCACCGTGGAGATCACCCGATCACCCGCGACGTTGCGGGCAAGGCGCCAGTGCCCGTCGGTGCCATCAGAGCCCTCGACGGGCTCGACATCTTGGCCGGCGACCAATGCCAGCAACGCCACCGCTTCGGCGCCCCGCGGACCCAGGTTCTGCTCGGGCAGATGCCCTAGGACTCGGTGGGCGTCGCTGACCAGTGCGTCGACCAACTGCTCGCGGGCCGCCAGATCATCCCAGGCGATCGCTGGCTGACCCGGATCGGTGTAATCATGAGCTGCGCAGTGCGCGGCGATGACCTCGGTCGCACCGGCCACCTCACGACCGACCCGCCGGATCGCGCCGATGAGCTGGGTGACGGTGTCCTGGGTGGCCACCGCATCATCGAGCACCGTGGAATCCAACGCCCGTCGGGCGCGCCCTGTCAGCGCCCCCGTTTGGGCAACCACGGCTTTGACCGCCTCAAAAATTCGGTTCGGGCGATCCGAAGCCGCCAGACGCCGCCGCCAATAGGTCAACGTCGTGGAATGAAACGCCGTCGCGGTCACCGGCAATCCGCATGCCGCTTTCCAGCGCAGATCGAAGGTCACCGCGTCCACGGTCTCGTTATCGGATAAACCGTGCAACGCCTGCAGCGTGATCACACTGGCCATCACCTCAGCCGCCACGCTCGGTCGCCCCCGCCGCGACGGGAACAAATCGGCGAACATCTCCTCGGGGAACAAATGATGCCGATGAGCCGCCAAGAAAGCGAACACGCTGTCGCCCTTGAGAAGATGGCCTGCTACCGACTCCGCATCCAACAACTCACGCTGATCATCAGACCGACCCTGCACCCACCAATCATCCCGAAAACGCCAGGCCAAACCCATCCGCCACGCGGGATTAATTCAGCAGACTCCTAGGCGGCGTTGGTGATCGCGCCGTGCCGTTGGAGTACCTCCAGAACTTCTCGGCTTTGCACGACGTGCTCTTTTGCGCACAGCTGGCATAGCTCGGTGACCACGGTCTGCAGGACGTCCAGGCGAACAGACGCCTGGGTCAGCGTGACTAGCCAGTTGTCGTAGTCACGCTCGTCGGGTCCCATCTCCGCTACGGCGAAGGAAGCCATGCTCATCTGAATCACGCTCCTGAAATTCGGTTGTCCGCGCGGGGCGTGCTCCCGCCCATTGCCAGGCGGGATTAACCCCTCAGCGATGTGTCTAAACTCACAAACCCCCAGGCCACCGGGTATCCGGAAGTTGCGTCTAATCATCCGGAGTCCAGGTCCAGCAATGACCGGGAGTTATCGACCCCTCGGGCGGCCGATACGCTGTGCCTGCAGCGGGCTCGTTACAAGAAAGGGCAAATATGTCAAGGACAGTGGTGGTCGGCGCCTCGAGTGGCCTTGGGCGTTGCATTGGCGTCGGCCTCGCGCAGCGTGGCGGCCGCGTCGCGTTGCTCGCCCGGCGCCGCGAGCGCATCGAGGCCGCCGCCAAGGAGGCGGGCTCGGGCACGGTCGCGATCGAATGCGATGTCACCGACGAGGGATCGTGTCGATCGGCCATCAAGGACGCCGCCGATGCACTCGGCGGTATCGACAACCTGATCTACACACCCGCGATAGGGCCGCTCGTCCGGATGGTCGACACCGACGCGGAAACGTGGCGGCGCGTCTTCGACACCAATGTCATCGGTGCGGCGTTGGTGACGGCGGCGGCGGTGCCACACTTGACGGCCTCGGCGGGCAAGGCGGTGTATCTGTCTTCCGACGCAGGTCCCTTCGGGCCGCCCTGGCCGGCCCTCGGTGCGTATGGCGTCAGCAAGGCCGCGCTTGAGCAACTTGTGGATGCCTGGCGAGCGGAACACCCCGACATCGGCTTCACCTGCTTGATCGTGGGGGAGTGCGGGGGCGGCGAGGGCGACGCCGCGACGGGAATGAATGTCGGTTGGGATATGGACCTCGCCATGAAGGCTGTCCCGCTGTGGTCTTCGCGTGGCTGCATGCCGGGCAAGTTGATGCCGGTCGAAGACCTCATCGAAGTGGTGCACACGATCCTTAGTACCAATGCGTCGACGTCGATGCCGGTCGTGGTTGCACGAGGGGCGCCTGCCAGCCCGGTCGCGTTTCCGGATCCCAGTTAGTCGCCGAGGTTGTGCAGCAACCAAACCGTTTGAAGCGAGCTGAGTTCTTGCCGCTGAAGGCGAGCGCGTCCTTTACAGTTGCGCTGATAACGACGAGCGAAGGAGACGCCGGATGGCGTGGTTCCTGGCCCTCCAGGGCCCATCCCATTCACCCCATCAGTCCTTGGTCTACGAGCTTCAGGACGCGGTGGACGTGGACAAGATCGCGCAGGAGCTGGTGAGCTCCGCGACGCTGGATCGGGTGGTGCCCATTCCCGCGGTGCTGTCGCAGAACAAGCGGCGCCATCAGAAAGTGACGCTGTATGTCCGGCCGGCCGCGTGGGGCCTGTGGGCGTTTTACGAGCTGTCCGACGAAGACCGCAAACAGCTGCTGAAGGACAACCCGGTGATCAACGCGCTCGCTCAAGCGCAGCAGCGTGGAAAAGCTAACGCGGCGGGACAACGGGGTCCGATGACGGTACAGGTCAACCCGCTCACCGGTCAGGTCGGACCGGCTAACCCAGGCTAGGCACTGCCGCGCGTAGCGCTACGCGGTGTTTTCGTCGGTCTCGAACTCGTCGGTAACTGGCGCGGCCCCGAGCGTGCTGAGCATTCCGACGGCCGCCCGCTGCCAGGTGAACATCTCGGCGCGGCGCCGCGCGCCGGCGCGCCGGTCGTCTTCGGGCCGGCTGACGACCGCGCTGACCGCTTGCGCGATGGCCGCCGGGTCGTTGTCGGCCAGGGCGCCGCTGGCCGGGGTGATGATTTCGCCGAGCGCCGACGTGCGGGAGACCACGGCCGGCGTCCCACATGCCAGCGATTCCAGTGCGGCCAGCCCGAAGGTTTCGTGCGGCCCGGGTGCCAGCGCGACATCGGCCGATGCCAGCAGCGCGGCGACGGTGTGGCGGTCGGAAATGAAACCGGTGAAATCGATCGGCAGCCGAGCGGCCTGCCGTTGCAGCCTGGCCCGCAACGGGCCGTCGCCCACGACGACCAGTCGGGCCTCGACACCCGCGGCACACAACTCCGCGACCGCGTCGATGCTGCGGTCGGCCCGTTTTTCGACGGACAGCCGGCCGCAGTGCACCAGCAGGATCTGCGACGGATTGGCCCAGCGCTGACGTACCAGCGCTGAGCGCCGGCATGGATGGAAGGTCTCCAGGTCCACGCCCAGTGGGACGGTGACGGTGTTCGTTGCCCCGATGCGGTCGAACTCTTCGCGTGCGAACCCGGTGGTGCACACCACGGTGTCGTAGTTGGCGGCGGTGCGCCGGTTGGCGAAGTCAGCGAACTTTCGCGCGGTTCGACGCGGAAGCACTTGGCCCGCAAGGCGATCCAGGCGCTCGTGGGAGATCATCACCGTGGTGGCGCCGTGTTCGCGCCCCCACCGGCCCAGTGATCTGAGCGTGAGCCGGTCGGAGACCTCCAGGGTGTCCGGTCCAAGCGCTTTCAGCAGCGCCCGCACCGGTCCCGGCAACACCGCGCGGTAGCCGCCGGTGAAGGGAATCAACCTGGCGGGCACGGTGATTCGCACGACGCCCGTGGGCAGCTCGGTGTGCTCGGCATGCCGACCGGGCACGATCAGAAACACCTCGTGGCCCGCGGTGCAGTATTCCGCGCCCAGCCGGTCCACGGCGGTGCGAAGGCCGCCGGAGCGAGGTCCGTAGAAGTTGGCGACCTGAACGACACGCATACCGCCCAGCAGAACTGCCCCTTGTGTGCGGTCAACGATCTGACATCGACGGTTGGTTGAACAAGCCATGAACACCAAGAACCGAGGAGCGCACGAAACATCGTCGTAACCGCGAATGGGCCGTTCAGGGTGTTCGAGCGGGCCTTCGATCAGCCCGAGCGGTCGTCAGGCGGCGATCGGCCGAAGGCGGAAGAGCCTGATCTCGCGTGGTGCGCAGCTGGCTCGGTACCGCTCGTAGCCGGCATAAAAGTCGGTGGCGACGGCCCATGCAGAGTCGCGGACGTCGCCGCTGAGCAGTTCGGCGCGGTATTGCGCGGGCGGACCGTTGAACTCGACGGTGCACTCGGGGTGCGCCAGCAGGTTGGCGCTCCAGGCCGGGTGTGGTGGGCGACCATAGTTGGAGCCGATTGCAAGCAGGCCGTCAGAATCGTGGATCAATGTCAGCGGATGGGTGCGCGGCAGCCCGGACTTCGCACCGGTGGTCGTGACGAGCCCCACCCTGTCGATTCCGGCCGAGCTGAGCCGCCCGTGGGTCCGAGGGATCAGCACCTTGTCGATACGTGGCGCCACATCGAGTAGGTACCGATAGCCGGCCGGACTCATCAGGGCGCGCTCCGCCAACGCTTCATCAAGTCGCAGCCGCCGTCCGCGAATCGGGCTTTCTCGCCGTAGAGGCACGCGTCCTCGCCGTAGAGGCATGCGTCGACGGTACCCAATGCGCGGTTTGTCCGGGTGATAAACGGCGGCTATCAGCCCATCGCAATCCGATCTTGGACGTGGATCACCCAGCGCGGGAACGCTGTAGGCATCCGGCATTTGCGGTCACCGAGGAAGGAGAAAAGTCGTGACCATCGTCACCGAACGCACCAGCCAGCACACCATCTCGCTGCTCGAGGGCGAGATCGTCGAGGAATCCGATCTGGGTTCGATCCGACGCGCCACCGCCGACAATTTTCCAGTCCTGCAAGGCATGTCGATCAAGCGGGTGGTGGTCAATCCCGGTGCGATGCGGACGCCGCACTGGCATGCCAACGCGAACGAGCTGACTTACTGCGTCTCGGGTACCGCATTGGTGTCGGTGCTCGACACCGCCAGCAGGTTCTCGTCGTTCATCATCAAGGCCGGCGATATGTTCCACATCGATTCTGGGTCACTGCATCACATCGAGAACATCGGGCAAGACGTCGCCGAGTTCATCATTGCGTTTCGCCACGAGCGCCCCGAGGATTTCGGGCTGGGAGCTGCTTTCGGTGCCATGACCGACGCCGTGCTGGGCAACACCTACGACCTCGATGCGTCGGACTTCGCGGCCATTCGTCGCAGCACCACCGATCGCGCGCTGGCCGCGCGCCGCGGCGAGCCGGTGGTGCCGAATACCGCCCACTTCGGCGACCCGCACAAATTCGAAGTCGAGGCGCAGTCACCGCCGATCAGTATCGCTGTCGGGTCGGCCCGGCTGGCCCGGGTGCAGTTCTGGCCGGCATTGAAGGACCTGTCGATGTACTCGCTGCGGATCCGTGAAGATGGGATGCGCGAGCCGCACTGGCATCCGATCACCGCCGAAATGGGTTACGTGCAAAGCGGTTCAGGACGGATGACGGTGTTGGACCCGGACGGCACGGTGGACACGTGGTACCTCAAGCAGGGTGACGTCTACTTCATCCCGCGCGCCTACCCGCATCACATCGAGGTGGTGGAATCGCCCGGCTGGCACTTCACCATCTTCTTCGACCAGCCCACGCCCGGCGACATCGGTTACCGCGCGTCGGTGAGCGCCTACTCACGTGAAGTGCTCGCGGCGACCTTCAACACGCATATCGACGGCCTGCCGAACTTCCCGTTCACGCAGACCGACCCGTTGATCGTCAACCGCCGCAATGCAGTCGACGAGCATGCCGTCGGCGAAGTGTAATCCCGCAAACCATCTCCGGCCCTATTTGGAATCACTGAGTGGAGTCTAAATTTGGCTTAATTCCCTGGTATTGCCCGGCGACGTGCACGGTAGGCTGAATGCACGCGAGTTCGACCGGCAACGCTGTAGGGAAATCGCACCGCGGTGACGGGTTGGGGGTACGGCGGGAATGGGGATGAAAAGTTGCGCCATTTCGTGGCCACATTCGCCGCTGCGGGCATTTGCATTCTCGTCGCAGGATGTGGCAGCGGTAGCAACCAAGCCGGCATGAAATCGACGATGACCACCACATCGCTCATCCCGCGCCCGGTTGTCGAGCGTGAGCTCGATGAGTTGCTGCTCAGCCCCGAACAGATCAGCCCCGTGATGGGCGCAAAGGAAATGGCGGTCACCAGAAGGCACGACGCGATGTCCGACGACAGCGCCACGATGCGGCCCCCGGAATGCCTGGCCGTCGACGGCGCGGCGCAAGCCCAGGTCTACGCCAACAGCGGTTTCACCGCCGTTCGTGACCGGGCGCTCAACGACGGCGATAACTTCACGCACTACGCCGAGCAGGCGGTGGTGCTATTTCCCACGGTCAAACAAGCTCGCGTGTTCTTGATTTCCTCGGCGCTGCGTTGGCCGGCCTGCCAAGGGTATACCCACATCCAGTCCGGAACGGAGTGGGTCGTGGGGCCGGTATCGGATACCAACGGCGCACTGAGCGTGATTGCAACGCAACAGCATGCGAAGGCCGGCGGTTGGGCCTGCGGGCGCGCGCTAACGCTCAAGAACAACGTCATCGTCGATGTCAACACCTGCAGCCCCGACCCTAAGAACTCCGCCATCGACATCGCCAACCTGATCGCCGTGAAAGTGCCGATGCGCTAAGGCCTTTGCGCCGTCACTCGGAGTCGGCAGGCTGGAGGAGTCGCACCTCCTCGAGATCCATCACCGACTGCACCTCTCGCAAGACTTCGTCGTCAATGCGATTTTGGTCCCGAAGCTCGGTGATAGCGCGGCGTTTGTGTTCGAGCACGCCAAGTCGCACCCGCCGAAGCAGATCGTTCCGCTCGGCCACCTCGTTCGGTCCGGCAGCATCGACGCCGGCTTCGACGAGCGCCGCGTGTTCTTCGTATTCCTTTTCCAGGCGCCTCAATAGTTCGTCGCTGCCGCCGACTTCACGGACGACCAGGGGCAAGGCCTCAAGGGCGGCCTGCACGCCGCGACAGCGTGCCAGTTGCAGTTCGTCAGCGCGGCTTGTGTCTTCGGGTAGCCGGGCCCAGCGAACGACGTCGGGCAGCGTGCCGCCCTGCACGAGCACGGTCACCAGAATCACGACGCAGACGACGAAGATAATGAGGTTGCGGTCCGGAAACGGGGCGCCGCTGTGCGTGGTCAGCGGTACCGCCAGCGCCGCGGCGAGCGATACGGCGCCGCGGAAGCCCGCCCACCGCGAGACCATCCGCTGGCGCCAACCGATGCGGCGGGTGCGCTGCACCGCGCGCCTGTCAACAGCACGAAGGAAAAAAGTGAAAAGGTCCGAAACGACAAACCGACTCACGATGATGACGCCGGTGACGGCAAGGGCCAGGAATCCGGCGTGGCGAAGTCCGCCGTCGACGCCGGCTATGCCGCGCAGCGCGTGGGGCATTTGGGTGCCGACGAACACCCATAGCGAGCCGTTGATCAGGAATGTCGAGAGGTCCCAAAACGCAAATGTCTGGAGACGGGAACGCGCTCGGAACACGTGCGGCGAGGCGTAAGAAATGACGAGGGCCGACACCAGAACCGCGACGACGCCGCTGCAATGGATTGTTTGGGCGAGCAAAAAGGCGGCGAAGGGCGTCAGTATGCTCAGGGCGCCCTCCTCTTGCGGCGCATCGATTCTGCGGCGCACCTGAGTCACCGCGATGCCGACCAGCAGCCCGGCACAGATGCCGCCCGCATAGGAGCCAATGAAACGGGCGGTCAAGGCCGCCGGGCTGACCGGAGCGCCGCCAACCGCGACAGAGACGGCCACGGCGAACAGAACGAGTGCGGTCCCGTCGTTGATGATGCTTTCCGCCTTCAGCACCGTGACCGTTCGGCGTGGCAGCTGTTTCGCCAGGCCGGCTACCGCGGCGGCGTCGGTGGGGGAGAGCACGGCGCCGAGGACCGACGCCGCATGTGACTCCATTCCGAGCGCCCGTGCCGTCCAGGTCACCGCTACCGCGGTCACAATCACCAGGCCGACGCTGAGAAAAGCGATCACCCGGAGGTTCTTGCGGATCTCGCGAAAGCTGGTGTTCAGGCTCTCCCAGTAGAGGATCGCCGGCAGGAACAGCAGCAGCACGATCTCCCCATCGAGCCGCACGCCGCCGAACTGCGGGATCAAACCCAGCAAAGCGCCGAGAACGATCAGCAGAACCGGCGGGCCCACGCGGTAACGGCGGCCGATGACCGTGCCCACGATCACTGTGGCAAAGAGCGCAACGATTACGACAAGCCCGAACACCAGCACATCATCCTGTACGAGCGCGGCCGAGGCACAACCGAGAGCAGCTGTGGGTCAGGACCAGTAGGGAATGCGCAGGTCATCGAGTAGGAGGCGCACTCGGCGTTCGATCTTGTCGCGGATCGGCCGCACGGCGGCCAGGCCTTTGCCGGCCGGGTCGTCGAGGACCCATTCTTCCTACCGGCGGCCGGGCGAAATTGGGCAGGCGTCGCCGCAACCCATGCTGACGATCACGTCGGCGGCCAGCGTTTGGTACGAGCAGTACACCAACCGCTCGACGGCCTCCGTGTCGAGGGCGTCGGGGAACTCGTTCTGCAGTCGCGCTGCCGCCGCTTTGAGCGCCTGACGCTCGTTGATCGACGGTTCGATATTCAGAGCTGGCTCGGTGGTGCAGTGGTGGCTCATTGCCTCAATCGTCACTGCGACGAAACCGCGCGTCAACCGGGCGGATTGTGTACCAAGCCGATCACGGCTGCATACCGATCGGGACGGTGACCTGGCGCGGCCGCATGGTTACGCAAATCATGGACACGCTCGCGAAATATCCACATCGGCGGGAGGCGATCGGATATTCGCATGCTCAACAGGAGGTATGCAGCATGACGGCGGACTTGCACGGTGGTCGGATCCTCGACACCGCGAAGGGCATTCTCATTGGCCTTCGCCGGTGTCCTTCGGAGACGGCTTTTCACGAGTTGATCAACGCGGCACAGCGTCACCGGATGCCGGTGTTCGCGATGGCCGGCGCGCTGGTGCATCTCGCGAATGGTGGCGAAAGATCAGCACAAATGTCTATCGACGCCGAGTCCGCGGCGCGTAACGAATGGGGGCAGTTCTTCGCCGACTCGGCCCTGACCGTTTAGTTCAGCGCCGAGCCGACTCCGTCAGCGGGTGACCGTTCTCGGCATGCAGCAGACAGATGACGGTACTCGGCGCGGGATTGTCAGCGGTTCGATCCTGATTGGAGTCGATGAGGTAGGTCACCGCGAACGGGCTGCCGCCGACGGATTGCCCGGTGTACCGCGACAACCCGGTAGCGCACTGCTGGTTGGCGACGTCGGCGACGGCGTCGTTGACCGCCAGCGGCCCGCGGAGATAAACCTCTGCCGCATGCGCGGCGGCACAGTCGACAACGCTGACGGTGATCACGCTCGGGTCGGTTGATGGAAGCTCGGCCAGACAATCACCAACCTGCAAGTCAATCCATTTCTCGCTGCCAGGATTTCGCGTTGTCGGCAGGGCGGCCACAGCGGTCGATGTGCTTACCGATGTCGTAGCTGCCGCCCTCGAAGTTGGGCTCGTCGACGTCGTACCCGGCTTGAGATCGGTTGTACCGCAGGCTGCCAGCAGAACCAGCGCGGCTACCGAGGCCGCCAAGCCGAATCCCGCTTTCGTCTCGTAACCGGCACCGGGTCGCGCCGCTCGTTTAGAGATGGCTCACCGCGAAATTCACTGCCTGGTCGACCATTCCATCGTCGACGTGACGAAACCCATCACAGCCGCGCCCTGGGAATACCCGCCGAGCACCATCTTGGTATTAGGGCAGTTGGCCGCCATGGACTCAACGTGATTGGCCGCGTCTCGAATACCGTCGACTGCGCGCGAAAGGTCCTCGCTGGCAGGGTAATCGACGGCATATACCCCGAGCGACTTGAGTCCGACCTTCTGCCGCCGCGAATCGATGAATGCGTGTCCGATCCAGCCGACGCCTGGCGTGTCACCGGTACCCCGAGCGAGTACTGCCTCGATGTCGGGGCAGCCCGCAGCGGACGCGGACGGAACGAAGACACCGAGAACTGCCGAGGTCAAAACGATAGCGGTGAGGAATCTGCCGACAAAATGTGCACACACGTCAGCAACCCCGTGTTGCTCTAGTAGCGCACCAGATTAAAGGGGTAGCTGACGGTGCCGCCCGGTGTGTTGCCGCAGCCGGCGTCGAAAGTGGAATCCACCGAACCGACGAGCGACACCATATCCCAGGAATAGGTGTCGTGCGACGGCAGGAAGTACACGGTGCAGCGCACGCCATCGGGCACGTCGACGACCATCGTGTACCGCCCATTGGCGAGATGTGCATCTGCGTTCCACGGCTCCGCTTGCCCGTTGGGCCTCGGTTGGGCATTCACGTGGACACAGTCCGGAGCCTCAACACGGCATTTCCTGACATTCCAGAGCCACGAGTGACCCGGATCCCGCGTGGTCTCGACTTCATAGTTGCCGATCAGCATCCCGGCTGCGGCGCTCGGTGCGAGCGCCAGCGCGGCCGCGGTGAGCGGCACGCCGACTGCCAGGGTTTTCGGGATCGTCACGCGTTTCCTCCGTTCCTCGCCGCCCGGGGGGCTTGCGCCGACTATACGGTTCTGACGTTGCGCAATGGGCTGGAATCAGCCCGGCGGGGTCCAGGCGATCGGGAGCGTCTTGATGCCGTGGATGAACGGCGACAGCAATCGCGCGGGCTCCTCGGTCGCGACGATATCGGGTACCTCGCGGTGCAGTTCCTCGAACATGACCCGGATTTCGCGACGGGCCAGGTTGGCGCCCAGGCAGAAATGGGCGCCGCCGCCGCCGAAGCCGACATGCGGATTCGGGTTGCGGGTGACGTCGAACATCCACGGGTCGGCGAACTTCGACTCGTCGCGATTGGCCGAGCAGTACCACAGCGTCGCCTTGTCGCCGGCGGCCATCTTGGTCCCACTTAGCTCGAAGTCACGGGTGAGGGTTCGTCGCATATAGATCACCGGCGATGCCCACCGCACAATCTCTTCCACCGCCGCGTGCGATAGGCCGTCGAAGTCGGCCCACCACGCCTGCCGTTGCTCGGGGTAACGCGTCAGTGCGAGCAGGCCGTGACTGATCGCATTACGCGTCGTCTCGTTGCCTGCGACTGCCAGCAGGATGAAGAACGACGCGACCTCGGCCGAAGTCAGCCGCTCGCCGTCGACCTCGGCTTCCACCAGGCTCGTCGTCAGATCGTCGTGGTGATTGACGCGACGATCCTCCGCCAACGCGCTGGCGTAGGCGCCGATCTCCATCGAAACCCGAACAAACTCATCGAAGTCGGTAGTCAGATCGGGGTCGCCGAAGCCGAGGATCACGTTGGTCCAGTGGAATATCTGCTGATGGTCCTCCTCGGGGATGCCCATCATGTCGCAGATGACCTGCAACGGCAGCGGCCCGGCAAGCTCGCTGACCGCCTCACCGTTGCCGTCGGGATGAGCGGCGATCATCGAGGCGACCAATCGGTGCGCCCGCTCGCGCACCGATTGCTCGATGCGGGCCACCACCTTCGGGGTGAAAGCCCGGCTGACGATCGACCGCAGCCGCTGATGCCGCGGGTCGTCGAGCACGATCATCGAGCCGAAGTACTCGGATACCTCCGGCGTCTGGTCGTTGATCGTGATGTTGGGGCTGGAGCTGAAGATCTCGGGGTGGCGGCTGGCGTAGAACACGTCGTCGAGTGAGGTCAGCGCCCAATGCCCGTCACCTGATTGGAAGCCTTCTTGGACAGGCTCAGGCCAGAACGAGATCGGGGCCTCGCGCCGGAGCGTGGCGAACGCCCCATCGCGCAGATCGTCGTTGAGTGCCCAGAAGTCCCACGTGCCCAGGTGAACATCGGCCAGCGGAACCTCGGGCGGCGCCATGCCATTCGTTCGGGTCACAATGCCCATGTCGACCGTCCTCGTCGTTGAGCGGGCTACACGCGCGAGCCTAAACCGCCCGCTGCCGATCTTGAAGGCGAGTCGAGGAACTGCTGAACGACTTCGGTCAGGATGCGGCCGCCTTTGGTGTTGAGGTGAATGCCGTCGATGTGAAATTCCCAGCCGTTTGTCTGCGAGATCTGATCGAAGCTGCGTCGCAGAATCATTTCGCGGAGTAGATAGTCGCGGTAGAACGCGGCGAAGGAGAAACGGGTAAACGGCTTGGCGGCCGACGAGCGGGCAAGCTGATCACGGAAGCACTCGTAGAACGGAATGTAGTAGGCGCCGTTGCGTTGTGAGACGTCGGCGACGATGCCGTTGTAGGTGGCGACCAGATCGTTGAGCCGTGACTGAATGGCGTCGTCGGATTGAAGTGCTTCGCCGACGGGCGCTACGGAGCTCAACGCGATCGCGGCGCGGGTGGCGTGCTGCAGCCGGCGGGTGATGAGTTCGAGGTTCTCTTTGAAGCGTGCCGGCGAGGGCTCTTCCGACAGCCGCTTCCAGGCGCGGGTGAATCGTCGGAAATTGGGAAAGACGCTCGCCAGGATGTCGTTGCCCCCGATCAGCACGATGACCCGGTCCGGCGCTATACGCAGTACCGGGTCAAGTCGCCTGGCGATGTTGAACGACAGATCGCCGCCTACGCCGAAGTTGACGAATCGGAACCGGTTGTTTTGCGGTCGGCCGGCCAGTTCATCGATCCAGTTATAGGTGCCTTTGGCGGCAGTCGTGCTCGAGCCCAGACAGGCGACGATTTCGGGTGTGGACACAGTCACCACACCTTACGACGGCCGATAGCGATAGTCACTATCAAGTGACGGAAGCTATCGAATAAGCCGGGAATCCGCTGCGTGATGAGGATCTGGTGATCGAGGCCCCGCGTAATATTACGCTTGGCGTATTACGTCATACGTACTAAGGTTGCCGAGTATGGCACGTGGTTCGCGACCCGCTCGGAAGCTGGGCAGACGAAATGACCCGGGTGTGCTGATCCTGACCAGCCTGGCGTCGGGCGCTAAGCACGGTTACGCGCTGGCACGCGATATCGAGACGTTCGCGGGCGTGACGCTGGGGCCGGGAACGCTCTACGGCGCGATCACCGCGCTGGAGGAACACGGGCTGATCGAACCGGCGGGCCACGACGAGCGGAGGCGCCCATATCGGCTGACCGCCGCTGGACGGGCTGAATTGACCACGGCGGTGCGCGGTTTGGGGGCGATTGCGGCCGAGGGTGCCCGTCGGCTCGGGATCGCGTTGTATGTCCCCGACCCGGGGTGGGCGCAATGAATCCCCGCGACGCCAAGCGCGTACTGCGGTGGTACCCGGCGGCCTGGCGGCGGCGATACGGCGAGGAGTTGATCGCGATGCTCGACGACACCTACGGCAACGGCAAGCCTCCGCGGCGCGCCCGGATGTCCCTGCTTCGATCTGGCCTGATGCAGCGAATTCGTCTGTTGCGCAAATATTCTCGTACCTACGTCGGTTACAGCATCGCCTGTGGCGTCGTCTGGGCCGTCATCTTAGCGACAGTGTTCACCCACGCCGGCGATTCCACCCGGCACACGTTTGCGGTGTTCTTCGGCGGGTGGGCGATCGGCTGGCTGTCGGCGAGCATCGGCCGCGTCGTCTACCCACCACCCAAACCGCGCAGACCGGTTGGCGCCGGTCGGTGATGTGCCGGCGCGCTCGAAGCGTCAGTGTGTGCAGACGGTGCGGGCCGGCGCTCCGTTCGCGGTCGCCTGGCTGACCACCTTGCCGTCCACCAGGATCGTGCACGTGATCGAGCCGGGGCTCTGCGCGCTGAGCACAAACACTTTGGAACCGGTAACGGTGAACTGCGTCTGCCATGGCAATGGCACGTGTGCCTGCTGCGTTTGGCCCGTTTGGCCGCTGTCCGTCTGATACGAGATGTAGTCCGCCACCGGCGCACTGCCACTCAACTGATACGTCACTTGAGTCTGCGGGCCGGTCGCGTTTGCCACGCCGCACATCCCTATCGTGGTCGCGACAGCGGTCAGCACCGCAAGCAGCACCGACGATCCTGTGCGGGCCTTGACCGGGCGTGTGGGCATAGTCATCACGCGACATGGTGTCACTCCGGCTAAACACTTGGGGACGTTTTGGTGTCTTTTCCGCGGGAACCGACCATGCGGCGGCCATGCTTGAACCAATGTCAGGTGAGCGTCGTAGAGGCTAGTGATGACTGAACAGCCCGCGCGTCCGAGTCGGCGCGACATGCTGCGGGGTGCCGCCGTCGTCGGCGCCTTCCTGGCGGTGGACCTGGGTGCGTTGCTGTACGCGAACAAATGGATCGGTCCCGCGCGACTGACGCCGCGGGTCTTCCTGGACGGTTTCGCCAAGGTGTTCGGCCGGCAACCGGGTTTCCGCAAGAACCACGCCAAAGGCGTCGCCGTGACCGGTTACTTCGACAGCAACGGCAACGGCCAGACGCTGTCGACCGCGGCGGTGTTCGCGCCCGGTCGCACACCGGTGATCGGGCGCTTTTCGTTGGCCGGCGGCAACCCGCACGCCGCTGACGCGTCGTCGACCGCCCGCGGGCTGGGCCTGGCGTTCGGGTTCCCGGGCGGACAGCAATGGCGGATGGCAACGCTGAACCTTCCCGTCTTCCTGGACAATTCACCACAAGGCTTCTACGACCGGCTGATCGCCTCGGCCGTGGTTCCCGGCACCGGCAAGCCCGATCCGGCGGCGATGGCTCGGTTCCTGGCCGCACATCCGGAGACAGCGCGGGCAATGAAAATCGTCAAGCAGCATCCGCCGACACCCGGCTTCGCCGACAGCGTGTACAGCGGGTTGAACGCCTTCTACTTCGTCAACCAATCCGGCGCGCGGACACCGGTGCGGTGGTCGCTGACCCCGCTGCAGCAGGCGCTGCCTCCCTCGTCGGGGTCGGATGGGCTGTTCGATGCGCTCGTACGCCAGTTGCGGACCGGCCCGTTGCGCTGGCGTCTGGTGCTGACCGTCGGCGCGGCGGCCGATCCGACGCACGACGCGACGCTGCCCTGGCCGGCCGATCGGCGCAGCGTCGACGCCGGGATGCTCACGCTCGACTCGATCAAAACCGAGGCGCCGGGCAACGCCCGAGACATCAACTTCGATCCGCTGGTGCTGCCGCCCGGCATCGAGCCTTCCGACGATCCGCTGCTCAGCGCGCGATCGGCCGTCTATGCCGCGTCGTACCGACGTCGCACCGGCGAGACCGGAAGCCCACCCGCGGTACAAGTCGACAAGGTCGCGCTGTGACCGCGGCGCCCGAACCGGGCCGATTCACGGCGTTGAGCAGGGTGCTGCACTGGTTAACAGCCATCCTGGTGTTCTGCGCACTGTTCATCGGATTCGCGATGGTGAACTCGGTGGGCGACTACGCCACGCTGATCTTGATCCACTGGACGCTGGGCATCACCATCCTCGCGGTGGTGTTGGTGCGTGTGGTCAACCGGTTTACCCATCACCCTCCGCCGTGGCCGCCGACGGTGGGGAGGCTGGAAGGCAAGATCGTCGTGCTATCCGAGCGATTGCTGTACGCGCTGCTGCTGGCCCAGCCGGTGATCGGTTGGGCGATGGTTTCGGCTGGCGGGGAAGCGGTCGTGGTGTTCGATTCACTTCGGCTCCCGCGCATCGCACCGTTCGACGCGCAGTTGTTTTGGGTGCTGCGGCAAGCTCATTCGGTCGTCGCGTATGCGCTGATGGCCGTTATCGCCGCGCACATCTCCGCGATTCTGCTGCACACACTGACGCTGCGCGACCGGATGATCGAGAGGATGACATTCCGGTTCCGGCCGAAGGCCGACCGCAGCCGCCTAGGGTGAACCGGGGGTTGTCGATCGGAAGGTGGCGCGTGGCTAAACGTGTTGTAATTTGGGGTACCGGTTTCGTCGGCAAGATGGTGATCGCCGAAATTGTCAAACATCCGCTGTTCGAGTTGGTCGGCGTCGGGGTCAGCAATCCGGAGAAAGTCGGTCGCGACGTCGGCGAGATCTGCGGGCTGGCCGAACCGGTCGGCGTCACCGCCACCGACGATGTCGACGCGTTGATCGCCCTGCGGCCCGATGCGCTGGTCCATTACGGCCCGACCGCGGCGCACGCCGACGAGAACATCTCGCTGATCGCGCGGTTCCTGCGGGCCGGGATCGACGTGTGCTCGACGGCGATGACGCCATGGGTTTGGCCGACCATGCATCTGAATCCGCCGAACTGGATCCAGCCGATCACCGAGGCCTGCGAGTTGGGCGAGTCGTCGTGCTTCACCACCGGCATCGACCCGGGCTTCGCCAACGACCTGTTCCCGATGACGCTGATGGGGGTGTGCTCGGAGATCCGTAGCGTGCGGGCATCCGAGCTGCTGGACTACACCAACTACGAGGGCGACTACGAAATTGAGATGGGCATCGGACGCGAGCCCGAATTTCGCCCGATGCTGGAAAACCGCGATGTGCTGATCTTCGCCTGGGGCGCCACTGTGCCGATGATCGCGCACGCCGCCGGCATCATGCTCGACGAGATCACCACCACATGGGACAAGTGGGTGACGCCCAACGAGCGCAAGACGGCCAAGGGCGTCATCCCGCCCGGACATGTGGCCGCCGTCCGGTTCACCATCAACGGGGTCTACAAAGGCCAGACCCGCATCCAGCTGGAGCACGTCAACCGCATCGGCCTTGACGCCGCACCGGACTGGCCGGCCGGCGTCAAAGACGACGTCTACCGGGTCGACATCGAGGGCACGCCCAGCATCTCCCAGGAGACCGCATTCCGGTTCACCGACGGCTCCGGCCGCGATGCAGCCGCTGCCGGTTGTCTGGCCACCGGGATGCGCGCACTCAACGCGGTGCCGGCCGTCAACGACCTCCCGCCGGGCTGGGTCACCCCGCTCGATCTGCCCCTGATCGCGGGGGCCGGCACGATCCGGTGATGGCACCTATAAATTGGTGGCCGATGCGCGCGGATTGGACGATATGGCTGACGTAGGACGGTCGGCGTTAGGCCTCTCGATCGGGGCCACTAACTTGGCGGCGGTGACCGCTGAGCGGGCGATGACCCGCAAGCCGGTGTTGACCTTGTATCGGCAGCGCCCACCCGAAGTCGGTGTGCCGTCGGAAAACCCGATGCTCAACGAGCCCGGGCTGGTCATCACCGATTTCGTCGACCGGGTGGGCGACCCGGACAGCATCGTGGTGGCCGACGGTACGCCTCACCGCAGCGAGACACTGGTCGCCGATGCGCTGCGGGCGTTGTCCTACGCCGTGACAGATGGACGAGCACTGCCGGATCCGGTCGCGGTTACCCACCCCGCGCATTGGGGACCGGAGGCGGTCAGCGCGGTGCGGGTCGCATTGGGCCGGGTATCCGAATGGTCGGATGGTCGACTCGCGCTGGTATCGGACTCCGTGGCAGCGCTGATCGCGCTACAGGCCAACCCGGGGATACCGAGTCGCGGGATCATCGCCGTGTGCGATTTCGGCGGCACCGGCACTACCCTGTCCCTGCTCGACGCCGACGGCTACCAGGCGGTCGCTCCTGCGGTGCGGCACGCTGAATTCTCCGGTGACCGGATTGACCAGGCGCTGCTGACCTACGTCGTCACAGAACTCTCGTCGACCGGATCGTTCGACACGTCGGCGACCTCGGCGATCGGTTCGCTGGCTCGGCTGCGGGGCGTTTGCCGACACGCCAAGGAAGAGCTCTCGTCGACCATCGAGACGACGCTGACCGCCGACGTGCCCGGATACCGTGGCGACGTCCGGGTCGGCCGGGACGAACTCGAGGACGCGATCCGCGAGCCGCTGGACGGGTTCATGACGGTCGTCCATGAAACGTTGCAGCGCAACGGAATTCGAGCAGAAGATCTGGTAGCGATCGCCTCGGTGGGTGGGGGCGCCAGCATCCCAACGGTCACCATGACCCTTTCGGAACAGCTGGGCGCGCCGATCATTACCGCGCCGCGACCGCATCTGACGGCGGCTATCGGCGCGGCATTGCGGGCCGCACGCGGCCCGGCCGACAGCCCAACGGCGTTGGCGCCCACCGCAGCCGGAGCGGTCGCCGATGCCACGACGATGTCAGACATTCCGGTGGAACCCAGGCCCGCACCGGCGCTGGCCTGGTCGGAGGCAGACGACGACTCCGGCATCATGCCGATCCGCCCCGGCGAGTATCCGGAACCAAGCAGTGGCGCCGGGCTGACCGCCCCGCGGCCGCCGGCAAGCTTGGATGGCGACTCCAGCCCAGCCGCGACCGGCGCGGTTGCCGACGCGTGGTATCGCCGCCCGGTGGTGGTTGCTCTCGGCACCGCACTTGTGGTGCTGGCCATCGCCGCCGCGGTCATGATCACCCTGCATCACACCTCCGGCAGCGCGCCGACCACACCGGCGCCCGGCGTCAGCACCGCACCTGCGCCGTCGAGCGCCACCAACACTCAGGCGCCTGCGACCAATCCGCCGTCATCGACCGAGTCGGACACCGGGACACCGTCGTCGACAACCAGCGAGGCGCCGACGACGACAACTACCACGACACAAGCACCGACAACGACGACCTCAGCGCCGCCGACGACCACCGAAGCGCCCACGTCGACACAGGATCGGAAGCGGCCGGGGTTTCCGAGGTTCCCCGGAGGGCCGCGGGGCTTCCCCGAACCGCAACCGGGTTTCCGTTAAGCCGACGACCGGTTGTTTTCGTTGTCGTCTTGCTGCTTGTCCTTCCCGAATTTCGGGTTTCCGTCGTCGTCAAGCCACTCGTTGATCGCAACGCCGGAGATGGTCCCATCGGTGCCCGGCAACACAACGGTCGGCCGATCGTCCTTATAGGCCTCCTGCATCTGGCGGACTTTTTCCTTACCGTCCTCGCTGAGTTCGGGCGTTTCGGCGGAGGTCGTTTCCTCGTCACCGGTGTTTTCGCTAGTGGTTTGGACTTTATCGTTTTCGCTCATTGAACCTTCCCGTCCTGCCGAGACTCCGCCCTGCCGACGACGCTATCTCCGACGACTACCCGCTGGGGATTTGTCCAAACTGCGGCGCGCGGGTGTCAGTCCGGTTTCGGGTAACTGACCCCGGTTAATTTCTCGGAGATCTCCCACAGTTGCTGGCTATCGGCCTCGTCACGGGCACGCGCGGGCACCTTGGCCGCCGTCACCCCGCCACCGTTAGCCTCGTAGATGCCGTGGGGGCCATAGAAGGCACCGCCTTCGGCTTGCGGGGAAGTCGCCGCGTAGAGCGCGGGAAGGATCCCTTCGTCGATTTCCTGCCACAGGAACGGCGTCAGCCGCCACGACAGCTTGTAGAGCCGTTCCATGGTCGAGGGTTTTGACCGACCGTGCGACGGGCCGCTGATCTGCAGGTTGGTCTTGGTCAAGCCGGGATGCGCGGCATTGGAGAGGATGCCCCAGCCGGCCTCTTTGCTGCGGCGGTCCAACTCGCGGCCGAACATCAGCACCGCCAGTTTCGACTGCCCGTAGGCCCCCATCGGCGTGTACGACTTTTCGAATTGCGGATCGTCGAAATGAATGCGACCTTGGCGCGCAGCCAGACTGCTCAGCGAAACGACCCGCGCTTGGTCGGCGGCACGCAATAGCGGCAGCAGGTGTGCCGTGAGTGCGAAATGCCCGAGATGATTGCTGCCGAACTGCAATTCGAATCCGTCGGCGGTGGTGTCGCGGGTCGGCGGGGTCATCACGCCGGCGTTGTTGATCAGGATGTCGATGGGGCGGCCGTCGGCGTTGAGTTGCTCGCCGAGGGCGGCGACGCCGGCCAGTGACGACAGGTCGAGGGGTTTGATGGTCAGCTTCGCATTTGGAACCGTCGCGCGGATCTCGTCGATTGCGGCCTCGCCCTTGGCGCGGTTGCGGATCGCCATCACAACATCGGCGCCGGCCGCGGAGAGCCGACGGGCCAATCCGAATCCCAGACCGCTGTTGGATCCGGTGACGACGGCCAGTCGTCCGGACAGATCGGGCACTGTGGCGACGAGATTGGGGGCCATGAGCATCACTCCTTAATCGCCTACGCGTTTCGTCCCAGTTTGCTCCTTTGCGGTGTCGTTGGCTTTGCGTGGTTTCGTTGGCACCGCTTCGCCCACAGTGTCACACTGCGTGAATGACTAGCAGGCGGCTCGCAAAAATTTCGCTGGCACCTGCCCTCGTGCTGATGATCGGATCGATCATCGGCTTCGTTCTCACCCTCACGCTCAACGCATTCGTCCTGGACAAATTCAACGCCTATGGCGAGGTGCCCATCCCGGGCTCGGGTACCGTTCATCTGCCCGCCGGCGAGGCAACCGTCAGCTTCCACACACTCACCATCGGCAGCGTGTCCGGAGGCGGGCTGCCTGTGCCGCAACTCGGGGTGGACGTCGATCCGCCACAAGGCGTTGCCGAGCCAAAACTCACTGAAAACTACGGCGGGACAACGACAGTCAACAATGACACTCATCGGCGAGTGTGGCTGATGCAGGTGCCCGCCGAGGGCGACTACAAAATCACCACCGAGGGGCAAGTCAACGGATTCATCAGCCCGCAACTGGCGTTCGGTCACGGTGGCAACAGCAGTTCGTCCGGTTCGATGGCGTGGATATTCGCCGGCCTCTTCGGTGTTGGCCTGATCGGTACGATCGCGGCGCCGATCTGGCTGGCTCGCACTCGAGCGGCGACGTTGCCGGCGTGGCAGCCCATGGGTGAACCGTCGGCGTCGCCGGTGATGACTCCGACGCCCGCGCAGCTATCGACCGATCTGGGGGCGCCCGTCGCCACGTCGGACAGGTCCCTCTCGACGTACGCACCTAGTGACGAGGGCGTCAAGCTGGAGCAACTCAAAACCCTGGCAGGACTGCGGGATTCCGGAGCGCTGACCGAAAAGGAGTTTGAGGACGAGAAGCGCCGAATTCTCGACGGTCGCTAGTGGCCTCGGGCCACCCATTCGTCGTAGTGGACGATCTCGTCGCCGATGCTGGTGGTATCGCCATGCCCGGTGTAGACGACGGTGTCGCCGGGGAGTTTGCCGAGCCGGCCCGAGATCGACTGCAGGATGGTCGGGAAGTCGGAGAACGAGCGACCGGTCGCACCGGGTCCACCAGAAAACAGGGTGTCGCCGCTGAACACGGCGCCCAGGTCGGGCGCGTACCAGCAGACCGACCCGGGGGAGTGTCCGGGGGTGTGCAGCGCTTGCAGTTCGGTGCCGGCGACAGTCAGCGTGTCCCCGTCAGATACCGCGCGAAAGTTCTTGTCCGGGTGAGTCATCCGCCATAGCACGTCATCGCCGGGATGGAGCAGCACCGGCGCGTCGAGTGTGTCGCCGAGTTCGGGGGCCACGGTCACATGGTCGTTGTGACCGTGGGTGCACACCACCGCCACCACATTCCGCCCACCGACGGCCGCCACGATGGGCGCCGCCGTGTGCGCGGCGTCGAAGACCACGACGTCGGAATCGTCGCCCACGACCCAGATGTTGTTGTCGACTTCCCAACTGCCACCATCGAGTTCGAAGGTGCCGTGGGTGACAACGCGCTCGATGCCAGCCATCACAGCATCACCACCGAGCGCAGCACCTTGCCGTCATGCATTTTGTGGAAAGCCGCCTCGATATCACCGAGACCGATGCGCTCCGAGACGAACTTCTCCAGCGGCAACCGACCCTGCAGGTAGAGGTCGATCAGGGTGGGGAAGTCGCGTTCGGGCAGGCAGTCGCCGTACCAGGACGACTTCAGCGCGCCGCCGTGCGAGAAGAAGTCCACCAGCGGCATGTCGATGCGCATGTCTGGAGTCGGAACACCAACCAGCACAACGGTTCCCGCAAGATCACGGGCGTAGAATGCCTGCTCCCAGGTTTCCGGTCGCCCGACCGCGTCGATCACTACATTGGCGCCGAAGCCGTCGGTGAGGTCCTGGATGGTTTTGACGACGTCGAATTCGCGTGCGTTGACGGTGTGGGTGGCGCCGAACTTACGGGCCCAATCCAGTTTGGTGTTGTCGGTATCGACGGCGATGATGCGTCTGGCGCCGACCAGCGCTGCCCCGGCGATCGCGGCGTCGCCCACGCCGCCGCAACCGATCACCGCGACCGTGTCGTCACGGGTGACCGCGCCGGTGTTGATCGCCGCGCCCAGACCGGCCATCACCCCGCAGCCCAGCAGGCCGGCGACCGCCGGGTCGGCCTCGGGATCGACCTTGGTGCACTGGCCGGCGGCCACCAGCGTCTTGTCGGCAAACGCGCCGATGCCCAGCGCCGGCGTCAGCTCGGTGCCATCGGTGAGCGTCATTTTCTGCTCGGCGTTGAACGTGTCGAAGCAGAGGTGGGGTCGGCCGCGCTTGCAGGCGCGGCATTGGCCGCAGACCGCGCGCCAGTTCAGGATCACGAAGTCGCCCGGCTCGACCGCTGTCACGCCCGGTCCCACCGCTTCGACAGTGCCGGCGGCCTCATGGCCGAGGAGGAACGGATACTCGTCGTTGATCCCACCGTCGCGGTAGGTCAGGTCGGTGTGGCACACCCCGCACGCGGTGACGTCGACGACGGCCTCGCCCGGGCCGGGGTCGGGGATCACGATGTCCACCAACTCGACTGGTTCACCCTTTTTCCGTGAAATCACGCCGCGCACTGTCTGACCCATACCCGCCAACCTAGTGCTTGGTCGGTAGGCTCCTGCGCGATGGTCGCACTGGATGAACTCGACGACTGGCCGGTCGCCGCCGCGGCCGCCGCGGTGGTCGGACCGTCGGGCGTGCTGGCCAGCCACGGTGACACCGGAAAGCAATTCGCGCTGGCGTCGGTGACCAAGCTTCTGGTGGCGCGCGCGGCGCAGATCGCGATCGAAGAAGGCGCCGTCGACCTCGATACCGCCGCGGGGCCGCCCGGATCGACGGTTCGGCATCTGCTGGCCCATGCCTCGGGGTTGGCGATGCACTCCAACGAGACGCTGGCCAAGCCGGGCGCCCGGCGAATCTACTCGAACTATGGCTTCGGCGTGCTGGCCGAGACGGTGCAGCTGGCATCCGGGATCGAGTTCAGTCGCTACCTCACCGAGGCGGTGTTCGATCCGCTGGGAATGACCACCAGCCGGCTCGACGGCGGCGCGCAGGCCGCCGGCTTCGGCGCGATGTCGACGGTGGCGGATTTGGCGGCCTTCGCCGGTGACCTGCTGAATCCGGCGACGGTATCGCCACAGATGCACGCCGAAGCGACGGCCGTGCAGTTCCCCGGTTTGAACGGGGTATTGCCCGGCTACGGTCAGCAACGGCCGAACGACTGGGGGCTGGGCTTCGAGATCAGGGATGCCAAGTCACCGCATTGGACCGGCGCGAAAAACTCGGCCCGCAGCTTCGGCCATTTCGGTCAATCAGGCACGTTTATCTGGGCAGATCCGGAGGCGAAGCTCGCGCTGGTGGTGCTCACCAACCGCGATTTCGGCGAGTGGGCGCTGCCAAGGTGGCCGGTGCTGTCGGACACCGTGCTGTCCGCTCATAACTCGGACTAGCGCAACATGGGCCTCACGAGGCACAATAGACACGCAAGACACAAAAAATCGTTGCATCCTGCTCGTCGGGTCACCAGGTCGTTGGGGAAGACGTCCCTCGTGGAGCCGAAGGAGCAGCAGATGCGTGCGTCGAACCAGTTCGCCGATGTGACGACCGGCGTGGTGTACATCCACGCCTCGCCCGCCGCGGTGTGTCCGCATGTCGAGTGGGCGTTGTCGTCGACGCTGGCGGCCAACCCCAACTTGAAGTGGACCCCGCAACCGGCCATGCCCGGGCAGTTGCGCGCGGTGACCAACTGGGTCGGTCCGGTGGGCACCGGCGCCCGATTGGCCAACGCCTTGCGTTCCTGGTCGGTGCTGCGATTCGAAGTCACCGAGGATCCCAGTCCCGGTGTCGACGGGCAGCGGTTCAGCCACACGCCCCAGCTGGGACTGTGGAGCGGCGCGATGAGCGCCAACGGTGACGTGATGATCGGCGAGATGCGGCTGCGGTCGATGATGGCCGATGGCGCCGACGCACTGGCCGCCGAGCTGGATTCGGCATTGGGCACCGCGTGGGACGAGGCGCTCGAGGTGTATCGCGACGGCGGTGACGGCGCCGAGGTGTCCTGGCTCAGCCGGGGAGTCGGTTAGGTCGAAGAATCCGCAGTGCGCCGGGCACCGCCGAGATCTCGGCGGGCAGCGCGCAGATGTACTCGCCGTCCGCGTAGGCGTTGATGCCCGGCGATTCCACGTCGACCGAGGTCGCCCGGGCTGTTGTCACCTCGTCGAGATCGACGTGGCGGCCCTTGTAGACGGTGGGGAACAGGCGAATCAGCCGGCTGCGCGACGCCGAGTGGACCATGGTGATGTCGAGTCGGCCGTCGGCATGATCGGCGTTGGGGCAGATCAGCATTCCGCCGCCGTAGCTGCGGGTGTTACCGAACGCCGCAAGGGTTAGGTCGGTGACGATCTCGTCGCGTCCGTCGAGCATCAGCCGGAACGGCAGTAGCCGCAGCTGCGACAACTCGGCGAGCATCGCCAGGTTGTAGCGCATCCGGCCGCGCGGCCAGCGCATCCGGTTGGCCCGATCGGTGACCAGCGAATCGAATCCCGCAGCGGCAACGGTGCCGAACCACGTGGCAACACCTTTGCGGTCGCGAATCCTGCCCAAGTCAACGGTTTCGGTCCAGCCGTCGGCGACGACATCGGCGGCGGCTTCCGGATCCTTTGTGGGCAGCCCGAATTCGCGGGCATGGTCGTTGCCGGTGCCGGCCGGAATGATTCCCAGCGGAATGTCGGTGCAGGCCAGCGTTTGCAGCGCATCGGAGATGACTCCGTCACCGCCGGTGACTACCACTGCGTCGGTGCCCTTTTCGACCGCCGCGTGCAGCAGGCGACGGGCATGGTCGGCGTCGCTGCCGACGATCGCCACGACGTCGATGCCGCGCTGTTGCAGCCGCTCGATCGCCGTTTCGGCGGCGTGTGGCGCGTTTCCATGTCCCGACGCCGGATTGGTCAGCACGGTCACCCGGCCGATTTCGCGGCGCGTCATATGGCGCGTCACGGGATAAGCTTGCCGGGATTCAGAATTCCCGCGGGATCCAGTGTCGCTTTGACCGCCCGCAGCACCTGTACGCCCAAATCGCCAACCTCGTCGCGCATCCAGGGCCGGTGATCGGCCCCGACCGCGTGGTGATGGGTGATCGTCCCCCCAGCAGCGACGATCGCATCGCAGGCGGCGGTCTTCGCGGCGCGCCACTGCTCGATCGGGTTGCCGCGTTGCCCGGCGACGACGGTGAAATACAGCGAGGCGCCGGTGGCATACACATGCGAAATGTGGCACAGCACCAGCGCCGGCGTGCCGGATTCGGCCAGCGCGGCCGTCAGCGCGTCGGTGACGGTGGCCTTCAGTGTGGGGATGTTGGACCAGTCGGTGGCCGTCTCCAGCGTCTCGCAGAGCGCGCCGGCGGCCAGCAGCGAGTCGCGCAGATAAGGCGCGCCGAACCGGCCATGCTCCCAGGCCCGTGCCGGGGCTTCGCCCAGCGAGGTGCCGCCCATCGCTGTGATGAGCTCCCGGGTTTCGGTGTGCCTGCTGTCGGCATGTGCGGCCGTGCCCTCGAACACCGTGATCGCCAAACAGCCGCCGGTGATCTGGGTTTCGCCGATGGCCTCGGTGGTGGCCAGGTTGACGCCGGTCTCGGCTTCGTCGGAGAGTCGGATCACGGTCGGGCCGGTGCCGGTTTGCGCGACCGCACGCAATGCGGCTGTCCCGGTGGCGAAGTCGGGGAACGACCACGCCTCGTAGCGCGTGACGTCGGGCGCCGGATGCACCCGAACCCGCACCCGGGTGATGATGCCGAAGACGCCCTCCGACCCGATCAGCAGCTGCCGCAGGTCCGGGCCGGCCGCCGACTGCGGTGCGCGGCCGAGATTCAGCGCGCCCGCGGGCGTGATGACGTGCAGCCCACGAATCATGTCGTCGAACCGGCCGTACCCGGCCGAGTCCTGTCCCGACGATCGAGTCGCGGCATAACCGCCCAGGCTGGCGAATTCGAAGCTTTGCGGAAAATGCCCGAGCGAAAACCCGTGCTCAACAAGCAGTTGCTCGGCCCGTGGACCAGTGACGCCGGCACCGAACTCGGCCTCGCCGGATACCGCGTCGAAAGCGAGCAATTGGTCGAAGCGCCGCAAATCCAGCGCCACCACGGCGCTGAATTCGCCGCGGATGGGATCGAGTCCACCGACCACGCTGGTGCCGCCACCGAACGGGACGACGGCGACGCCGTGCTGCGAGCAGTACCGCAGGATCTCCGCTACCTCGTCGTCAGTGCCGGGCAGCAGCACCGCATCGGGTGCCTCTTGGACGCCGGATTCTTTGCGCCGCAGCAGATCCAGCGTCGACTTGCCGCCGGCGTGCAGCAGTCGGTCGCGGTCGCCGACGCGGCTGTAGTCGGGCCCGACGATGGCGGCCAGCGCTTCGCGGTGGTCGTCCGCCAACTGTGACGGGCGCAATTTGACCTGCTCCGGGTCGAGTTCGGCCGCGGGCGAGTCCGTCACCCCCAGGGCCTGCTTCAACAGCGATCGGATGCCCTCCGAGAGGGGTTTGGCTTCTTGCGGGTCACCCCACGCGTTCCACTTCATCGGCGGCAACAACTGTTCAGGCATGCGTTACAGTATTACATATGCTGTCAATCAGTAACGCACCGGTGGAGACCGGGGACCGGATCCTGGCGGCCGCCGCGAGCTGCGTGGTCGATTTCGGCGTCGAGCGCGTGACGCTGGCCGAGATAGCGCGGCGGGCGGGGGTGAGCCGGCCAACCGTCTACCGCCGCTGGCCGGACACCCGTTCGGTGCTGGCGGCCCTGCTGACCAGGCACATCACCGCGGCACTGGATGACGTGCCGGTGCGCGGACGCGGCCGCGAGGCGTTGGTCGACCGGGTGGTGGCGGTGGCCGAACACCTGCGGCGCGACGAGCTGGTGATGGCGGTGCTCCGGTCGGAGCTGGCGCTCGTCTACATCGCCCAGCGGCTCGGCAGCAGCCAGCAGATGCTGATCGACGCGCTCGCCCACGACCTGCGCGCGGCCCAACGCGGCGGCGGTGTGCGGGCAGGCGACCCGCGCCGGCTCGCCGCGATGGTGCTGCTGATCACCCAGTCGGCCATTCAATCCGCCGAGATCGTCCGACCGATCCTGGATGCCGACGCGCTGGCCGCCGAACTCGCCTACTCGCTGAACGGATACCTCTCATGACGTCGACCGCCCTGAACGCAGCGCGCCGCACCGCCGACCTGACGGCGCTGGCCGACGGCGAGCCGACCGACGTCGTCGTGATCGGCGGCGGCATCACCGGCGCCGGCATCGCGCTGGACGCCGCGGCCCGGGGCCTGCGAGTGACGTTGGTGGAAAAGCACGATCTCGCATTCGGCACCAGCCGGTGGAGCTCCAAGCTGGTGCACGGCGGGCTGCGCTATCTTGCGAGCGGCAACGTCGGCATCGCCAGGCGCAGCGCGGTCGAGCGCGGAATTCTGATGACGCGCAACGCTCCTCATCTGGTCCGGGCCATGCCGCAACTGGTCCCGTTGTTGCCGTCGATGAGCCGAATGGAGCGGGCATTGGTGCGGGCCGGGTTCCTGGCCGGCGACGTGTTGCGTAAGACGGCGGGCACACCGGCGTCCATCCTGCCCGGCTCACGCCGCATTGCCGCGCAGCGCGTCAGCGAGATGGCCCCGGCCGTTCGGCGGGACGGGCTCGACGGTGGCCTGCTGGCCTACGACGGACAGCTGATCGACGATGCCCGACTGGTCGCCGCCGTCGCGCGTACCGCTGCGCAGCATGGTGCCCGAATCCTGACCTATACCGCCGCATCCGAGGTCACCGGCACGTCCCTGCGGCTGACCGACCAGCGCAGCGGCGAATCGTTCGATATGTCTGCTCGCGCCGTCATCAACGCCGCCGGGGTGTGGGCGGGCGAGATCGACCCGTCGTTGAAGCTGCGCCCTAGCCGAGGCACCCATCTCGTCTTCGATGCCGCAGCCCTCGGCAATCCCACGGCGGCGCTGACGATTCCGATACCCGGCGAGCTGAATCGCTTCGTGTTCGCCATGCCTGAACAGCTGGGGCGGGTCTACCTCGGACTGACCGACGAGGAAGCGCCAGGGCCGATTCCTGATGTGCCACAACCGACTTCGGCCGAGGTGAGGTTCCTGCTTGACGTCGTGAACACCGCACTGGGTATCACCCTGGAAAGTGCCGATGTGATCGGCACCTACGCAGGGTTGCGGCCGCTGATCGACACCGGGACCGGCCGCACCGCCGACGTCTCTCGCAACCATGCCGTGGTCGAGTCACCCTCCGGGGTGATCAGCGTGGTCGGCGGCAAGCTGACCGAGTACCGGCACATGGCCGAGGACGTCCTCGACCGGGCTGTCGAATTGCGGGAACTCGCAGCCGGGGAGTGCCGGACCCGAAACCTGCCGTTGGTCGGTGCGCCGGCGAATCCGGGCTCGAGCGTCGCGCCGATGGCCGGCTTGCCGGAGTCGCTGGTCCTGCGCTACGGGGTCGAAGCGGCCAACGTCATCGCCGCTGCCACGTGTGATCGGCCGGTAGACCCGGTGGCCGAAGGGATCGACGTGACCCGGGCGGAGTTCGAGTTCGCCATCAGCCATGAGGGTGCGCTGACCGTCGATGACATCGTGGATCGTCGCACCCGGATCGGTTTGGTGGCCGCCGATCGGCAGCGAGTAGTCGGCGTGGCGGCGGAGATGCTGGCACAAAAGTGATAGTTACTACTATATAGTAGTAACTATTACTTTTGAGTATCCGCAGGAGGGCGGTGACGAGCATGAACCTGATTAATCCGTCACATGTTCCGGTTCTGATCGTCGGGGCGGGCGCCGGTGGCCTTGCCACATCGGCTCTGCTGGCCAAACACGGGGTCGCATCGCTGGTGGTCGAAAAGCGCCGCGAGGTCTTCATCTACCCGAAGGCCCGCAACCTGAGCTTTCGCAGCCTGGAGATTCTTCGCGGTCTGGGTCTGGACGACGAGGTCCATGCCGTCGCCGACCGTGTTTCAGACATGGTCGTCAAGCCGACGCTGAACAGCGCGGACGAAGAACTCGCCATCGACATCGACGCGTTCTTCGCCGGCCTGGATCAGCTCAGCCCAGAGCCTTCCGTGCAGTACTGCCCGCAGAGCAGCCTGGAGCCGATGCTGCTCGCGGAAACCCGCCGGTATGGCAGCGAAGTGCGCTACGGAACGGAATTGTGCTCTTTCGAGCAAGACGATAGCGGTGTCACCGCGGTGCTACGTGATCTGGATTCCGGTGAGTCCCAGACGGTTCGCGCCGACTATCTTGTCGCCGCCGACGGTGTCCACAGTCCGATCCGCAACCGGCTTGGCCTGAGCACCTCGGGACACGGTGCGCTGCCGATCTATGTCGTTTTCTTCTACTTCCGCGCACCGTGGCGAAAGTTCGTGGCGCACCTCAACGATGGCGATGGCGTGCAGGTCAAGAATGCCGAAGTGGACGGCATATTCCTGGTTGCCAAGGACGACGTCGGGATGTTCATCACCACCTACTTTCCCGAAAAGGGCGAGACCGCGGCGCAATTCACTCCCGAGTACTGCCGCGAGATGTTGACCAAGGCCGTCGGCGAGCAGATCGACATCGAGATCATCGAGGTCGCGGCGTGGCAACCGTACGAGCAGGTGGCCGGCCAATTCCAGTGCGGGCGAGTCTTTCTCGTCGGAGACTCTGGGCACACCATGCCGCCGTTCAAGGCCGGGGGAGCCAACACCGCCATTCAGAGCGCGCACAACCTGGCCTGGAAACTGGCCGCAGTCCTGGGTGGGACGGCAGATCCCGCGCTGTTGACCACATTCCACGCCGAGCGCCATCCCGTCGGGCGATTTGCCGCGCACCAGTCGCTGACCGGGCCGACACTCGCGTTGATCGATCTGGACGACCAGGGTCCGGGATTGCCGCCGGACGAAGAGGCGTCGATGTTCGCTCTACTGATCGGCTACCAGTACCGGTCAGCCGCGGTCGTGACCGACCAGCCGGCTCCCGCAGATCCCGACGCCGCAGGTTTGGTCGACGAATTGCGTGGCCAACCCGGCACCCGGGTCCCGCATGCCTGGGTGCAGCACGGTGGCCGACGGGTGTCGACGCTCGACCTGCTTGGCCGCAACTTCACCGTGCTCACCGGCGACGACGGCGCCCCCTGGGTCGAGGCCGCCGCCGCGGCGTCAACCGCCCTCGGCGTGCCGATCGCCGTCCATCAGATCGGGCCCGCGGATGACATCCTCGATCCCGACGGCGCGTGGGCGAAGGCCACCGAACTCCAGCCCGGTGGGGCTCTGCTTGTGCGTCCGGACGATTTCGTCGGCTGGCGCGCAGACCGGCTGCCCGCTGACCCCGAAAGCGAGCTTCGCCAGGCGCTTTCGGCGATCCTCGGCCGAACCTGACCCGACGGCGTCGCACTGCCTGCAAAATGACTGTTGACCAAAATCGTATTCTGGTCATAAAGTCATTGGCGTGATTGCGGAACGTTCTGGTGTCGATCGGCAAGAGAGGGCTGATCGGATCCTCGATACCGCCCGCGACCTGCTGCTGTCCTGGGGCTACCGGCGGGTGACGATCGACGAATTGGCCCGTCGTGCCGGTGTCGGTAAGGGCACGATCTACCTGCACTGGCGGTCTCGCGAGGAAGTGTTCCAGGCGGTCAGCGCCCGCGAGGCGGCGGCGATGGCCGACGCGATTGTCGACGCGGTCCGCACTGACCCGGCTGAGGTGGCGCTGTACCGGTACCTGCGGCGGCTGTTCGTCGAGGCGATGAATCGTCCTGTGCTGCGTGCGCTCTACACCCGCGACGCCGATACCCTCGGCACGTTTCTTGCTGCCGCGCATCATCACCGGCTGGAGGAAAGCAAGCTCGACGTCAATCGCGACTATCTGAGTGTGCTTGCCGCAGAGGGAATGCTGCGGCCGGATCTGCATCTGGAGGATCTCGACTACACCCTGCCCACCATCGTCTTCGGTTTCTTTGGGGCGGAGCCGTTTCTGCCGCCGAGTCTCAACCTGACGTTGGCGCAGAAGGCCGATCAGCTCGCCGAGACGATCCACCGGGCTTTCGAGCCAACCAAGGCACCGAGCAGCGACACGATGAAACGCGCTGCGAACAAAGCCATCCCGATTTTAGAGCGACTGGCCCGAGACCACCGGTTGGCGACCTACGGAGGCGATCACGATGACTGAACTGGCAACCGATCTGGCTCGCCCGCGCGGTCGGTATGGCGTCGACGGGGACTACCGACTGATTCCGGCGCCGGTCTTACTGGCCGGCTATCTGCTGTTGTGCCTTGCCGCAACGTCTTTGGCTGGTTTATGGCTGGCGACCGGACGAACGCTGTCGGGACTCGGGGCAGGCGTAATTGCCGTCCTTCTGGTCGGCGCCGGTGTGAGCGTGCGGCGGTTCAGCCGACGAGGAAAGTTCGAAGTGTGGGCACACCTGCTGACCGGGATCGGACTGCGGGGTGACGAACGGGCGCTCGACCTCGGTTGCGGGCGTGGCGCGGTTTTGTTGACCGCGGCCAAGCTACTACCGCGGGGAAGTGCTGTGGGCGTGGACATCTGGCGGGCCGACCAGACCGGCAACTCGATGCAGGCGACACTGGCGAACGCGCAAGCCGAGGGCGTCGCCGACCGGGTCGAATTGCACACCCGGGACATGACCGATCTTCAATTCCCAGACGAGTCTTTTGATCTCGTCGTGAGTAACCTCGCGATCCACAATCTGCCGGACGACGACGCGCGGCGGTCGGCGATCGACGAAGCCGTCCGCGTGCTACGTCCGGGCGGTCACGTCGTGATCGCCGACCTCGGGTTCACCAAGCTATACGCCAATCGGCTTCGGCAATGTGGCATGGCCGACGTCGGGCGCCGCGATCTCGGCTGGCGCGCCTGGTGGGGATTACCGTTCTTCCGCACCCACGCCGTCACCGCGACCAAGCCCGGGCCGGCGCGGTGAGCACTAAGTCGGTCTCCCGAGTGGTGGCGCTGGAAGAGGCGTTTCTGCACCCGCGGGTGTGGGAGCTGTTTCCCGAGTCGCTGCAACGGAAATACCAGCCGGTGCGGGCCCGGCTTAGCGACGTCGGGGCCGAGCGCATCCGTCTGATGGACGCCGCGGGGATCGACGTGCAGGTGCTCTCACACGTCGGGCCTGGTGTCCAAGTGCTCGCCGATGAGCAGGCCGAGTTGGCGATCGCCGTCAGCCGCGAAGTCAACGATTGGTTGGCCGAGGCGGTCGCCGCGCACCCGGCGCGGTTTGCCGCCTTTGCCATGCTGCCGACGCAGTCACCGGCTGATGCCGCCGAGGAGCTGGAGCGCGCCGTTCACGACCTCGGCTTCAAAGGGGCGCTGATCAACGGACACACCAACGGGCATTACCTGGATGAGCCGTCGTTCGATGTGCTGCTGGCCCGGGCCGAATCATTGGGCGTGCCTATCTACATTCATCCCACCGACCCGCCGCAGGCGGTAACAGATTGCTACTACGTGCCTTTCGATCCGGCGCTGGTACCTACCTGGGGCTGGCCGGTGGAAACCGGAACGCATCTGCTCAGGTTGATCTGCGCCGGGGTGTTCGATCGTCATCCGAATTTGAAGATCATAGTCGGGCACATGGGGGAACTCCTTCCGTTCTGCTTCACCCGGCTCAACGTCGGGCTCACGATGGCCGGCTGGTTGCTGGCGCCCGAGGCGGAGGAGCCGCCGATGCGCAACAGCGTCGGCTACTACCTGCGAGAAAACGTTTTCATCACCAGCAGCGGGGTGTTCGACGTGCCGGTGTTCGACTGTGCCCGAGCGATGTTGGGCCTGGACAACCTGATGTTCTCCGTCGACCATCCCTTCCAGGACAACTTCGCCGCGATGGAATTCTTCGAACGATGCGACCTATCCCCGGACGACGGGGAGCGGTTCGCGCACCGCACCGCAGACAACCTGCTGAAGCTTGGCAATCAGCCGGGTGACACCAGTAACGCGCGTGCCGCCGTCGGCGATACTTGGTACCGGCTGCGCAGCCGCGCCACGTCGAAAATCGGCAGGGCCCTGATTTCAGCCCTCGTCAAGTGACGTCTGCTCGCCGCTGAGCCTTACAGCGGGATGTTCTTGTGGCGCCCGCGGCGTGGCGGCGCCGATGCCAGCGCCTCGGTGAGCTTGCTGCGAGTGTGGGCCGGGTCGATCTTCTCGTCGACCACACCGATGTCGATGGCGTTGTCCACGCCGCCGGCGATCCGCTCGTGTTCGGCGGCAAGCTCGTCGTGCAATGCCTCGCGCTCGTCTTCCGGCGCGGCGGCCAGCTTCTTCTTGTGCAAGATGCCGACGGCTGCCTTAGCGCCCATCACCGCGACCTCGGCATCCGGCCAGGCGAACACCTTGGTGGCGCCCAACGAACGTGAGTTCATCGCGATGTAGGCCCCGCCGTAAGTTTTCCGGGTGACCAGGGTTACCCGCGGCACGGTGGCCTCGCCGAATGCGTGCAGCAGCTTCGCGCCGCGGCGCACCACGCCGCCCCATTCCTGGTCAACACCGGGCAGGTAGCCGGGAACGTCCACGACCACGATCAGCGGAATACCGAATGCGTCGCAGAGACGCACGAAACGCGCTGCCTTCTCGGCACTTTCCGAGTGCAAGCAGCCGCCGAGCCGCAATGGGTTGTTGGCCAGCACACCGACCGTGCGACCGGAAAGCCGGCCTAAGCCGACCACCATCGACGGTGCCCACTTGGCCTGGAACTCGTCGAACGGGGCATCGTCGTCCAGGATCGCGGTGACGATCGGATGCACGTCGTAGGCACGCCGTGACGATTCGGGCAGCAGCGCGTGGATGTCGGTGTCGCCGGCCTCGGCCTTGTTCCGGTCGAAATGCCCTTGCTGGCAGAACAATCCAACCAATCGGCGACCACGCTCGTAGGCGTCGGACTCGTCGTCGGCGACGATGTGGCACACACCCGACTTTTTGTGGTGAGTGTCCGGGCCGCCCAGCGAGGCCATATCCACGTCCTCGCCGGTGACGCTGCGCACCACGTCCGGCCCGGTGACGAACACCCTGCCCTCCGGCGCCATCACGACGACGTCGGTCAGCGCCGGGCCGTAGGCCGCGCCGCCGGCGGCGAAGCCGACCACCACCGAGATCTGCGGGACATAACCGGACGCCCGGATCATCGCCTCGAAGACCAGCCCGACCGCGTGCAGCGATCGCACACCCTCGGCCAGCCGCGCCCCGCCGGAGTGCCAGATGCCCACGATCGGGCTCTGCTCTTCGATCGCGGTGTCGTAGGCGTTGACGATGTGGGTGCAGCCCTGCAGACCCATGGCACCGCCCATCACGGTGCCGTCGGTGCAAAAGGCGATGGTGCGCATGCCGTTCACGGTTCCGCCGGCGGCCAGCACACCGGAGCGGTCCCGCTCGTGCAGGAGCTCTATGCTGCCGTCGTCGAAAAACCTGCTGAGGCGCAGCAGCGGATCACGCGGGTCGAGCGACTCGTCAACCGCATCCGGGGCCAAGGTCGTCATCGCAGTTCTCCTGTGTCAGTCATACTTCGGTTAGTACCGGCCAAAGGTGATCGCCACGTTGTGACCGCCAAATCCGAACGAATTATTGATGGCGTACTTGTAGTCGCCCGCCCGCGGCTTGCCGGCCACCACGTCGAGGTCGATCTCCGGGTCCAGGTTCGCCAGGTTCAGGGTGGGCGGAACGACCTGGTCGCGCAGTGCCATCACGGTCAAGATCGATTCCACCGCGCCGACCGCGCCGACCGAGTGGCCGAGCGCGGACTTGGGTGCGTACACCGCCGCGTCTCCACCGTGTGCGCCGAGGGCGTTGTTGATAGCCTTGCCCTCGGCCAAGTCGCCGACCGAGGTGCCGGTGGCGTGGGCGTTGACGTGGTCGATATCGGCCGGTGTGAGACCGGCAAGCTGGATTGCCCGCGTCATCGCATAACCGGCCCGCTCGCCGTTGGGGTCCGGCGCCACCATGTGGAAGCCGTCCGAGGTGACGCTGGCCCCCATGATCCGGGCCAAGATGTTGGCGCCGCGCGCCTTCGCGTGCTCCTCGGTCTCGATGACCAAAAGCGCGGCGGCCTCACCGAAGACGAAGCCGCTGCGGTCCTTGTCGAACGGGCGGCAGGCGCCAGCGGGGTCGTCGTTCTTGGTGGACAACACGATGCGCATCTGGGCGAAGCCCGCAATCGGCACCGCCTCGATCTTGGTCTCGACGCCACCACAGATCGCGATGTCGGCCTCGCCCAGCGCGATCTGCTGCCAGGCGCGGGCGATGGCCTCCGAGCCGGACGCGCACGCCGACACCGAGGTCATCACCCCGGCTTTGGCGTGCCGTTCCAACCCGACCGCGGCGGCCGCGCCATTGGGCATGTACATCTGCACGACCAGCGGAGAGACCGCCTTCAAACCACGTGCGCGCATGCCGTCGTAGGCGAAGATCAGCTCCTCACTGGAGCCCATCCCGGTGCCGATCGACACCATCAACCGCCCGGGATCCACCTCTGGCGACCCGGCGTTGTCCCAAACTCGCCTGCCCACCACCGTGGCCATCTTCTGCAGGTAGCCCATCCGGCGGTTCTCGACGCGGTCGAGCTGGCTGTCGAACTCCTCGAGCAGATGCCCGCCGATGCGAACAGGCAGGTCGTACTCCTCAACGAACGCGTCGTCGAGGAGACGGATCCCACTTTGCCCGTCCAGCAGCAACTTCCACGTGGTCTCCACGTCGGTTGCCAGGGCGGTCGTCATGGCGATGCCGGTGACGACGATGTTGGGGAAACCGTTCCCTGTAGCCAACGATGACGATGTTGACATTGTTTTCCTTAAGGGCCCGCGCCCGTTTCCTTTCTGGGTTTAGTACCGCCCGAAGACCAGCGCGACGTTGTGTCCGCCAAAGCCGAACGAGTTGTTGATGGCGTACTGGTAGTCGCCATAACGTGGCTCGCCCGCGACGACGTCGAGGTCGATCTCGGGGTCAGGGGTGTGATAATTCAGTGTCGGTGGTATGACGCCATCTCGCAGCGTGAGCACCGTCAGCACCGATTCCAGGGAACCCACCGCGCCGATGGAATGGCCCAGCGCCGACTTCGGCGCATAGACCGCGGCTTGCTCACAACCGGCCACCCGCAGCGCATTGGCTTCTGCCGTGTCGCCGATCGGCGTGGCAGTCGCGTGCGCGTTGACATGGTCGACGTCCTTGGCTGACAAGCCCGCCAGCTCCAGTGAGCGCACCATCGCCCGTCCGGCGCGAATGCCGTCCGGTGCAGGCGCCACCATGTGGAAGGCGTCCGACGTGATGCCGGCACCCATCAACCGGGCCAGCGGTGTGGCGCCACGGGCCTTGGCGTGCTCCTCGGTCTCGATGAGCATCAGCGAACCCGCTTCGCCGAACACGAAGCCGTCGCGGTCCTTGTCGAACGGACGAGACGCGCCTTCGGGGTCGTCATTGCGGGTCGACATGGCCCGCATCATCGAGAATGCCGCGATGGGCAGGGCCTCAATCGGACCCTCGACACCGCCACACACGGCGACGTCGGCGTCGCCCATGACGATTTGCCGCCACGCGTGCGCGATGGCCTCCGAGCCCGACGAACAAGCCGACACCGGCGTCATCACGCCGGCGCGGGCACCGAGCTGCAGGCCCACCGTCGCCGCGGCGCCGTTGGGCATGATCTGCTGCACGGCCAGGGGCGACACCTTGCGGGGGCCGCCCTCGTTCATCAGGTCGTAGCTTTCGACGATCCGCTCCGCGCCGCCAAGACCGGTGCCGACAACGACCGCGAAACGGTCGGGGTCAAATTCGGGGCTACCTGCGTTCTCCCATAGCTGACCGCTGAGCCACTTGGCTAGCCGCTGGACGTAGGACATCCGGCGCATGTCCAGTCGACCCATGTGGTCATCGATGGATTCCTTGAGGTGCCCACCGATTTTCACGGGCAGGTCCCATTTGGTCACGAACTCGTCTTCGAGCACGCGGATGCCGCTCTCCCCGGCCAGCAGACCCTTCCACGTGCTCTCGATGTCCGGCGCGATCGAAGTCGTCGCCGCAACAGCGGTTACCACAACATTGGGGTAACCGCCGTTAGCAGTGGAAGGTCTGGTCACTGGTGGTCGGCTTCCATCCTGGCGCGAACCGACTCGACGGCCTCGGGGTTCTCGGTCTCGAGCTTTGCGCGCAGCGCCTGGGCGGCCTCGGGGTTCTCTTCCTCGAGCTTCTGGATGTAGCTCACAACGTCACCGACGGTGCGGAGCCCGGCGAGGTCCTCGTCGGGGATCTTGACGCCGTACTTGTCCTCGGTCTGCACCGCGATCTCAACCATCGACAGCGAGTCGATGTCGAGGTCGTCGACGAACGACTTCTCCGGGGTGATCTCCGAGGGCTCGATACCGGTGACCTCTTCGATGATCTCGGCGATGCCGGCGATGATTTCTTCTTGACTGACAGTCACGTTCAGTTCCCTTCGTAATATGTTGTGTTACTGCTGATTTATATGTTGTGTTACTGCTGATTTGACGTACGTATGCGGTTGTAGGTCGGACGGGCTTGGCTTTGCCTTGTGGGTGGCTACACACCCGGGTTCTACAGCTCTGCCAAACCATCCAGGTCTGCGGGGGTTTTGACGGCATGCGTCGGTACCCCGCGAAGTTCACGCTTGGCGATGCCGCTCAATGCGCCCGCAGGCGGGAACTCGACAATCGCTTTGACATTTCGCTGACGCAAAGTCTCGCTGCACAAATCCCACCGCACCGGGCGGGTGAGCTGCGCGACGAGCTTTTCTATCGCGTCGCCGGCCGACGATACCGGCTGGCCGTCGCGGTTAGACAACAGCACGGCGGTCGGTTCCGCGGTCGTGACGTTCTGCACCGCAGCGGCATAGCCATCGAGGGCGGACGCCATGAACTCGGTGTGGAATGCTCCTGCGACGCCCAGCGCACGCACCCGGGCCTTCGCCGGCGGGTCTTCAGCAAGCTTGTCCAACGCGCTCAGGCGACCGGCGGCCACGATCTGGCCGGCGGCGTTGCGGTTGGCGGGAACCAGGTCGAGCTGCTCGAGGCGGGCCAGCACGTCGGCTTCGTCACCGCCGAGAACCGCGGACATTCCCGTCGGCTCGTTGCCGCAGGCCTTGGCCATCTCCGCGCCGCGGGTGGCGGCCAGAGCGACGGCGTCGTCAGCGGAGATCACACCGGCGATCGCGTAGGCCGCGATCTCACCGACGGAGTGGCCAGCGACGATGACGTCGTCCGCGAGCACACCGCGCCCGGTCAGCTCCTGGTGAGCGAGCAGGGTGGCCGCGACGACCAGTGGCTGGGTGACGGCGGTGTCGGTGATCTCTTCAGCCGACGCGGTGGTGCCCAGGCGCACAAGGTCCAGACCGCTGACCGCCGACCAGGACGCCGTCTTCTCCGTGGCGCCGGGTAGTTCCAGCCACGGCGACAGCATGCCGGGGGTCTGCGATCCCTGTCCGGGCGCAAGCAAAGCAATCACGTTCTTAAGGGAACACTGTGAAGACGGTTTTGCGCGGTGTACCAGATTATGAACCTTGTCTTAGGTTTTTGTGGAAACTCCACAAAAACGCACGCGATGCGACGTATTCGATATCGCGCCGCAATCTGTCAGCCGGTGGCGATTGTCTTCGAGGGCGCGATCAGGTCTTTTTCCACCGCCGGCGTGACAGGCGTCACAATGTCGCTGGCGACGCTGGACTGCTGGGCCTGGTACGCGAGGTGGCCCACCGTCGCAGCCACCCGGAGGACATAGGCGTCGCGCGGCTGGGTGGGATCGCGGCCGGTGAAGTCCGCGATACGCCGCAGTCGGTAACGCACGGTGTTTGGATGAACGAACAACTTGCGGGCGCAGGCTTCGATCGCACCGCCGCAGTCGAGATAAGCGTCGAGGGTCTCGGTGAGGGTGGGACCCGCATCGGCGAGCGGCCGCATCACGTCGGTGTGCAACGCCGCGATGGCCGACGCGTCGCCCATCAGGGCCCGCTCGGGCAGCAGTTCGCGCGCCAGCACGGGCCGCGGCGCACCCCGCCAGCCGGCCACGGCATTCATCCCCGAGATGGCCTCACTGGCGCTGTGGTAGGCCGCGGTCAGCATCGGGGCGGTCGGGCCGATCACCACCGGACCATCCGAGAAGGCGTCCAGCAGAGCGCCGAACACCTTCTCGGTCGGTGTCAACTGGCCGGACACGATCGCCACCAGGTAGGTGCCGTGCACGTCGGTGAGCGCGGCGCGGCCATGGTTCGCGGCGATGTCTCGGACTTCTTGGCTGGCGTGGCTTTCCCGGCCCGGCGCCGGCGTTCCCACCACCACGGTCGCCGGAGCGGTGGTGTCCCAGTTCAGCGCCGCCGCGCGGGATAACAGCTCGGGTCCGGTGTCGCCGCGCACCACCGCGTCCACCACGGTGGCCTCCATTCGGCTGTCCCAGGTGCCGCGCGCCTCGGCAGCATCGGCGTACGCCGTGGCGGCACTGAAGGCCAGGTCGCGGCTGTATTTGAGAATTCCCACCGTCAGCGCGGTCAACTGTTCCTCATCGCGGGTCAGCAGCGGAGCAACCTCTTCGAAGAACTCCATGGTGACCCGCACCATGTCCACCGAGTGGCGCAACGGCATCCGCCGGGTCAGATCCTGCGGCATGAGTTCGAACGCTCGCGCGGTGTAGTTGATGTTGCTGTGCGGGTCGGTCATCCACTCCACGAAGTTCGCGACGGCGGTCTGCACCACCAGCGCCACGCTGGCCCGCTGGGAGGCTTCCAGCTCGGCGAAGAACGGCAACCGGTCCTGCATCGCCGACACTGCCTGGGTGGAGAACCGACCGGAATACTGCTTCAACCGCCGCAACAGCGACTCCGGAACGCTGTCTAGCAGTTCCAGCGTTGACCGCGGCGCCGCAGATTGCTTGTCAATCACCCCTAAAACTTACGCCAGTTATCTGGATGATTCCGCCAAAGACACTCTGCGTTAGGCGCCTGGACCGGGATCGGAAGTCTGCACCGGCGCGGCCTGCACGTCATCGATCCGATATTGGCGCGCGGCTGCGACCGGCACCGACGGGTCGATCTGGCCGTCACGCGCCAGCGCTTCCAGCACCGCGACGACCTGAGATTCGGCGTCGGTGTTGAAGTAGCGGCGCGCCGCCGGCCGGGTGTCGGAAAAGCCGAAGCCGTCGGTGCCCAGCGTCACGTAGCTGCCCGGGACCCACGGCCGGATCTGCTCGGGCACCGCCCGCATCCAGTCCGACACCGCAACGATCGGACCCGAGCATCCTGAAAGGGCCCGCGTGACGTAGGCCTGACCGGCCGGACGGTCACAGTGGCGCAGTTTCTCCTTCTCGACCGCGACGCCGTCGCGGTTCAGTTCGCCCCAGCTGGTCACCGACCACACATCGGCGGCGACATCCCATCCGGCGGCCAGCATCTCGGCGGCTTGCAGCGCCGACGGCATCGCGACCCCGGAAGCCAGGATGTGGGCCGTGTTGGCGCGGCCTTCCTTGGCCGCCCGATAACGGTAGATGCCGCGCAGCACGCCTTCGGGGTCGAAGTTCTCCGTCTCGGCCGGTTGAACATAGGGCTCGTTGTAGATGGACAGGTAGAAGAAGACGTTCTCCGGGTTTTCGCCGAACATGCGGGCCAGGCCGCTTTCGATGATGTAGGCGATCTCGTAGGCGAAGGCGGGGTCGTAGGCGACCACCGCCGGATTGGTGGCCGCCAGTAGCAGCGAGTGGCCATCGGCGTGCTGCAGGCCCTCGCCGGTCAGCGTGGTGCGACCCGCGGTGGCCCCGAGCAGGAAGCCGCGCGTCATCTGGTCGGCCGCGGCCCACAGGCCATCGCCGGTGCGCTGGAACCCGAACATCGAATAGAAGATGTAGATCGGGATCATCGGCTCGTTGTGGGTGGCATACGAGGTGCCGGCCGCGGTGAACGAGGCGACGGATCCGGCCTCATTGATGCCCTCGTGCAGGATCTGGCCGATTTCACTTTCCTTGTACGCCAGCATCAGGTCGGCATCGACGGCGGTGTAGAGCTGGCCGAGGCGGTTGTAGATCTTCAACGACGGGAACCACGAGTCCATCCCGAACGTGCGTGCCTCGTCGGGGATGATCGGCACTATGCGGGGCCCAATTTCTTTGTCGCGCAATATTTCCTTGAAGGTGCGCACCGTGGCCATCGTGGTGGCCACCTCCTGGTGACCCGACCCCTGCTTCAGCGCCTTGTAGGTGTCGCGGCCCGGCAGCGCCAGCACCTTGGACTTGGTCCGCCGCTCGGGCACAAAACCGCCCAGCGCGCGCCGCCGGTCGAGCAGATAGCGGATCTCGGGGGCTTCGGGACCGGGGTGGTAGTACGGGGGCAGATAGGGATCCTCCTCCAGCTGGGCGTCGCTGATCGGGATCCGGATGGCGTCGCGGAAGTCCTTGAGATCTTGCAGCGCAAGCTTTTTCATCTGATGCGTCGCATTACGCCCCTGGAAGTGGGCGCCCAGCGAGTAGCCCTTGATGGTCTTGGCCAGAATCACCGTCGGCTGTCCGGTGTGGTCGACGGCGGCGCGGTAGGCCGCGTAGACCTTGCGGTAGTCGTGGCCGCCGCGTTTGAGGTTCCAGATCTCGGAATCGGTCATGTCCTCAACGAGTGCCTTGGTGCGCGGGTCGCGCCCGAAGAAGTGGTCCCGCACATAGGCGCCGTCGTTGGCCTTATAGGTCTGGTAGTCGCCGTCGGGGGTGGTGTTCATCAGGTTCACCAATGCGCCGTCGCGGTCGGCGTGCAGCAACGCGTCCCACTCGCGTCCCCAGACCACCTTGATGACGTTCCAGCCCGCCCCGCGGAAGAACGACTCCAACTCCTGGATGATCTTGCCGTTACCGCGTACCGGGCCGTCGAGGCGTTGCAGGTTGCAGTTCACCACGAACGTCAAGTTGTCCAACGCCTCCAGCGCGGCGACGTGGGCCAGGCCGCGGCTCTCCGGCTCATCCATCTCGCCGTCGCCGAGGAACGCCCACACGTGCTGATCCGAGGTGTCCCTGATGCCGCGGTCATGCAGATAGTGGTTGAACCGGGCCTGATAGATCGCGTTCATCGGGCCGAGGCCCATCGACACCGTCGGGAATTCCCAGAAGTCAGGCATCAGCCGCGGGTGCGGGTAGGACGGCAGGCCGCCGCCGGGATGACTGTGCTCCTGCCGGAACCCGTCCAGCTGGTCGGCGGTGAGCCGGCCTTCCAGGAAGGCGCGCGCGTAAATGCCGGGCGAGGCGTGGCCCTGGATGAAGACATGGTCTCCGCCCCCGGGATGCGCCTTGCCGCGGAAGAAGTGGTTGAAGCCGACTTCGTAGAGTGCCGCAGACGACGCGTAGGTCGAAATATGGCCGCCCACGCCGACTCCCGGACGCTGGGCGCGGTGCACCATGATGGCGGCGTTCCATCTGATCCAGGCCCGGTAGCGGCGCTCGACGTCCTCATCGCCCGGGAACCACGGCTCCAGCTCGGTCGGGATGGTGTTGACGTAGTCGGTGGAGGTCAGCGCCGGGATGGCGACGCGCTTCTCACGGGAACGCTCCAGCAGGCGCAGCATCAGGTAGCGGGCCCGCGCGGGGCCGGATCGCTCCAGCAGCTCGTCGAAGGACTCCAGCCACTCGGCGGTTTCCTCCGGGTCGATGTCGGGCAGGTAGGAGGCCACACCTTCGCGGATTACCCGCACCCGATCGGGTTCGCCTGCGCCGGTTGGGTTTTGCGCCAGATCGTGGCGTACGAACTCGGTAGTCAACTCGCTACTCCTCGTTTGACGGTTCGTCTGCTTGTGGCTGATCTCGCCGTCGGTCGGTGCTGGGTCTGCCCTGCGGCCCGGTCGGGCCATTCCTTTATCGTGCCGCACTTCGACCGCGCCGCGTAGTCCCCGTCGAAGCTGTCCCAAGCCGCGACCCGGTAACGTCATAACCTGTGCTGATCGGACGGCGTCGCGGCGTAAAGCCCGAGTCTGGACAACGCGCGCCAGACTCGCTGCGAGTGCGGATCGGCGCGCGCGCGATCGGCTGCGCGGCGGCGATCCTGATCGCAATCGTCGGGTGTACCAGCGTCACGGATGGCTCGCCGACCGTCGACACCGCGATAGCCCCGGCGTACCGGGAATCGGTGTCCGCGTCGGTCTCGGCGTCGGCCGCTACGTCAAGCCTGCAGGAGACGCGACGTCAGCTATCGCTGACGACGCAAGCAGTGGTGCGCGCGTGCGAGTCGTTTGCCGCCACCAGCAAAGACGCCGTCGACAAGGTGAATGACTTTGTCGCCGCGTACAACCAAGGCCGTGACACCGGCCCCAGCGAAGGTCCCGCCGCCGATACCCTCAACCACAGCGCCGAGCTGGTCGAAGGGAACAGCGGTGGCCCGCTGTCCGAGGATCTGCACCACGCGCTCAACGCCTACGCCGACGCGGCACGCGACCTCGCGGTCGCCATCCGCAACCACGGCGGGGATATGAACGCGTTCAATCAGCGGGTCAATCAGTTCAACGACACCAAGACCGAAGCGGTCAAGCTGTGCAGGGCGTCCCTATGAGTCGCCGGATGTGCAAGGCTACGTGCTTATGCGACGATAATTGCCATCGCGCGGCGCGTTGACGCTCGAGTGCTTGGAACTGACCGGCTGTAGCTGAAAGAGAGGATCGCACGGTGGTGGCGGCGGATGACGCCCCGAGCTATGCCCGCAAACTGGGCATCCAACGAGGGCAAGTTGTCCAAGAGTGGGGTTGGGACGAGGACACCGACGACGATATCCGCGGCGACGTGGAGGATGTTTGCGGTGGCGAATTGCTCGACGAAGACACCGACGAAGTTATCGACGTCGTATTGCTGTGGTGGCGTGACGGCGACGGCGACCTAGTGGACACCTTGATGGACGCGATCGCGCCGCTGGCCGACGACGGAGTGATCTGGGTGCTCACGCCCAAGACCGGCCGGCCCGGTCACGTGCTGCCCGCCGAGATCGCGGAGTCGGCACCGACTGCGGGACTGATGCCGACGTCGTCGGTCAACCTGGGGGACTGGAGCGCCAGCCGGTTGGTGCAGCCGAAGTCGCGCGCCGGCCGCCGCTGATGTTGACGGTCGGTTCCACCGCACCGGATTTCACGCTGCGCGATCAGAACCGACAGCCGGTCACCCTGAGCGATTACAGAGTCGGTGAAGGCGCCAGGAACGTGCTGCTGGTGTTCTTCCCGCTCGCGTTCACTGGCATCTGTCAAGGCGAGCTTGGTGAATTGCGCGATCACCTGCCTGACTTCGAGAACGACGACAGTGCGGCGCTGGCCATCTCGGTGGGACCGCCGCCCACCCACAAAGTGTGGGCCGCCGACAGCGGGTTCCTGTTCCCGGTTCTGTCGGACTTCTGGCCGCACGGCGCGGTCAGCCAGGCCTACGGTGTGTTCAACGACGACGCCGGCATCTCCAACCGCGGCACATTCGTTATCGACCGGTCCGGGGTGATTCGGTTCGCCGAGATGAAGCAGCCCGGCGAAGTCCGCGATCAGCGACTTTGGACCGACGCGCTGGCGGCGCTGAAGGGCTGAACGGCGAGTCGGCGTTTTGGGCGCCGAGTGGTCGGGGCGGTATCTTTGCGCGGCACGGGCGCGTAGCTCAGTGGTAGAGCTCTGGTTTTACACACCAGCGGTCGGCGGTTCGATACCGTCCGCGCCCACCAATATTGATGCAGGTGGGCCAG
>Ga0209656_10000137_pt1 | contig 46228 bp, 47 predicted proteins | sample BogFormECP12_OM2_FD_188239 | JGI IMG/M metagenome (GOLD analysis project Ga0209656, IMG submission 188239) | Bog forest soil microbial communities from Calvert Island, British Columbia, Canada - ECP12_OM2 (SPAdes) (version 2) | ecosystem: Environmental > Aquatic > Freshwater > Wetlands > Bog ...
GTGGCCTTCGGCGGCGAGGAGAGCGCCGGGGCGTCGTTCCTGCAGCGCGACGGCTCGGTCTGGACCACGGACAAGGACGGCATCATCCTGGCCCTGCTCGCCGCCGAGATCACCGCCGTGACCGGGCACTCGCCGTCGGAGCTCTACCGGGACCTGACTTCGGTGTACGGGGACCCGGCCTACGCCCGCATCGACACCGCGGCCAGCCGGGAGCAGAAGGCCGCGCTGGCTGAGCTCTCCCCCTCGGAGGTGGCGGCGGAAGAACTCGCGGGCGAGAAGATCATCGCGGCGCTGACCACCGCCCCGGGCAACGGCGCGCCGATCGGCGGGCTCAAGGTGGTCACCGCGTCCGGCTGGTTCGCCGCCCGCCCGTCGGGCACCGAAGATGTCTACAAGCTGTACGCCGAATCCTTCCGCGGCCCCGAGCACCTGGCCGCCATCCAGGAACAGGCACGCAAGATCATCGCCGCGGCCATCGGCGGCTCTTAGTACCGGCGCCGCGGCCGTGGCCACAGACGGCGTCGCCGCTGGTCCGGCCGCTGGATAACGCTTGAGCATAGGTGCTCACAGATGGGGCAGTCGTCGGCAACGAATTGGCACCTAGGTCAGATCAGCCGCAGCTCGCGGGCCCGGCGGACCGCTTCGCTGCGGTGAGCCGCCGCCAGCTTGCGGTAAATGTTCTTGAGGTGCGTCTTGACGGTGTTGACCGAGATGTACATCTCGCTGGCGACCTCAGCCGTGTTCAGCATGCCTGCCACATGCACCAGCACCTCCCGCTCGCGTTCGGTGAGCGGCTCGACCAGGAGCACCGGGGCCTCCTGAGGGGCCCGCACGGGAGCCGGAAGCTGGTCGTGGCCCAGTGCCGGGGCGAGCAGGCGTCGGTGGGTGTCGGCCAGTTCAGGGTCACGCCGCAGCACCGGCCCGAGCCAGGCGCGTTCGGCCACGAAGGGCAGCCTGAGCTGCTCACGTTCAGCCAGCCGCAGCGCGGAGGCTAGCGACCTGCGACCGCGCGCGCTGGCGCCGTCGGCATAACTCAGCCGGGCGTCCACCAGCCACGCTTGCAGGCGTACATGATCCGGCGCCCCGCCATCAGCCGCGAGCACAGGAGCGAGCGCCTGCTGCGCTTGGTCGCCGTCTCCCGCGGCCGCCCAGGCCTGCGCGAGGGTGACCGCTGCCTCCAGTGAGGTGTCGCTACCGGCCCGTTCGGCGGCGGCCAGTGCTGCCGGGATGTCGTCGGCGGCTGCGCATGCTCGAGACTCGGCCAGGCTCAGCTGCTGATCCAGCCAAGCCGGGACCTGCCATCCGGACCGCGCCCTGGTGATGATCTGCGCGGCCATCGTGGCTCGTCCCTCGGCCAGCGCACCGGCTGCCGCGACAAGGTAAGCCAACGTCCCGACCAGCTTGTCCGGACTTACGCCGAGGGCGGCGTCCGCCTGCTTGATCAAGCTGCGCGTCTCGCGCAGCTCGTTGCGTTGCAAGTGCACCCAGGCGAGGGCGACGAGCGGAGCGGCGTTCGCGTTCCAGCCAGACGGCCGGTGTTCTCCGGCCACCAGGGCCGCCTCACTGGCCAGCTTGGCAGCGCGGTCTAGCCGACCGCGCGACGCCTCCACCAAGGCCAGCTGCCCCATACAGTCGGCTTGTTCGTACTCCCCGCCGGCGGCCTCGGCAACCCCTGCCTCAAGGACACGGGCCGCCTCGTCCAGATGGCCGCACCAGAGCTCGACGGCTCCGCGGCCGGATATCACACGTCTGGAGAGTTCAGGATGCCGGGCAAGCTTGCTACCCGGCACCCGGCTGAGCATGAGCTCCGCACGGTTGGCGGCCGCGGCCGCCGCCATGAGATCCCCGGCGCGAAGAGAGGCGGTGAGCCTGATAACCGCGGCGGCCAGCCGGCCCGCCGCCTCCTGATCCGCGGGAAAACGCTGTAGTAGGCCATCGGCGGCATCCAGCGCGGCGGCACACGAGTCATGTTGACCAGCGGACAGCGCAATCGAAGCCGACACCAGGTGCGGCTGTGGCTCAGTCCAGGCCTGGCCACGCGGCATGGTCGCGAACTCGTCAGCCAGGCATTGGCCGTCCCGCGGCTCCAGGATCTGGTCGATCGCCAGCTGATCGATGACCATGCCCGCCGCGAGTTGCCAGTCACCGGCCCGGGAGGCATGCCGCACCGCGTCGGTGAGCAGGCCGTTCCTCTCGTACCACCGGGCAGCTCGCTGATGCAGGGCGGCCACCCGGTCCGGATACTCGTACCGCAGCCTCAGCCGCAGCATCTCGGCGAACAAGTTATGGTAGCGGTACCACCCGGACCCGATTGGCTGGACAAACGCGTTCGTGCGCACCAAGGCCATCAGGATTCCCGCGGCTTGCTCGTTACCGGTCAGGTCGACGGCCGCATCGGCGCTGACATGCTCCAGGATGCTTGTGCTCAGCAGAAAGTCACGGGTCTCAGGCGGCTGGACCTCGAGCACCTCGTCCACCAGATAGCCGATCAGGGCACTGTCCTCGGCGATGAGCTCCTTGACGAACTGGCGGGGGTCGGGATGAGTGCCCAGGGAAATCGCGGCCAAGCGGAGGCCGGCCGCCCAGCCCTCTGTTCGCTGGGTCAGGCTCTGCAACGAGTCCGGCGTCAGCATGCCGCCGTGCTGGGCCAGCAACGCCCCAGCTTCATCGACGCTGAACGCGAGATCGCCGGCCCGGATCTCGGTCAGCTGCCCGGCCAGTCGGTACCGGTGCAGCGGCAGCAGCGGATCCATCCGCGAGGCAACCACCAGGCGCAGGCCCGGCCCCACGTTCCGCATCACGAACTCAAGTCCCTTCAGAACCTCCGGCGCGGTCAGCAGGTGCAGGTCATCAAGGACCAGCGTCACCGGAGGATCCTGGGCGGCTAGCACCGCCGTCAGCCGCAGCAAGAACTCGTCATCGGCCGCCTCCTGCGGGCCGGCCCGCAACGCCTTCGGAACGGCCACGCCGACCTCGCGCAACGCCGCCACGACATAAGACCAGAAGACACCGGGCCGGTTGTCGAACTCATCCAAGTAGACCCAGGCAACCGTCCCCGATTCCGCCGCCGCCCACAAGGCCAGGGCCATCGTCTTGCCCGCACCGGGAGGGCCGGTGACAATCGTCAGCGGGCACCACCGCGTCCCCTCGGCGACCAGCTTCGTGATCCGCGGGCGCTGTACCGCCCAGTCCGGCACATGCGGCACCGTGATCTTAGCTGCCAAGATTGGGGCCTCGGCGGACGCTGACCGTCCGCCGCGGGTCGACACCTGGCCGGCCACATGGGTAGCCATCGTTACCTCCGCAACTCCCATCCTCCGCTGGCTAGCGACACTGATGGTCCGGGCCGTCGGGGAGGACGTATCCCCGCTACGACAACCCAACGCCGGCCGGTCCGGCTGCGCATCATGCGATTGGTATGAAAACGGAATTCCCCGCAGGTGCCGGTGCCCCTCAGGGCGGAAAATCCCAGCTACAGCCATCCGTCACCACGGCGTGGCGCACTTGCGTCAGATAGGCCGGGCGCGCCTTGAGTAGCTATCAGTGACCGTCCAGCTCTTCCAGCGCAGCTACGGTGTCATACCCGAGCGCGGTCGCCACATCGAGAGCGGCGCAGACGATCCGGCCGAGCCCGATGACGGGCGCGATCGCCAGCAGCACGTCGGCGATCTCGTCGTCGGTCGCACCAGCGGCCATGGCCCGGGCGGTGCTCCATTCCAGGCAGACGCCTGGTGAGCCGGTAGCCACCGACACGGCTAGCTGCAGCAGCGAGACGGTCTTGGCATCCAGGGCCAGCCTCTCGGCAGGCTCAAGCCCGAGGCCGGCCTGGTCTGCGACGAAGGCTTCATCGACCATCGCCAGCCTGCGCAGGGTCTCCTGGAATCTCGCCGTCTCGCTCATAAACCTCCGCTCGGCCGCTGCGGCACCATTGCACCTCGCATCGGGGGGAGGCACATCACACGGATGGCATGAAAGATACGGATGGCATGAAAGACCGGGCGTCACCCCTCCAGGAGGCCTAGCTCCCGGGACCGCGCGACCGCTTGGCTGCGTGAGGAGGCGCCCAGCTTCCGGTAAATCGACATCGCGTGCGACTTGACGGTGTGCGGCGACAAGAACAAGCCGGCGCCAATTTCTGAGAACGACAAGTGCGTGGCGAGCATAGGCAGGACGCGCAGCTCGGCGCCGGTCAGCGACGACACCCCAGGGACAGCTGGGGCGTGGTCTGCCGACAGCTGGGTCCGGAGCGCCTGGGCCTCGCCGACCAGGGTACCGAGGTCAGGGCGGTGGTTGAGCAGCTCATCGATTTCCCGCATCAGCGTCCGGGCCCCGGCTATATCGGCCAGCGCGAGGTGTACGCGGGTGAGCTCGATCCGGGCCTGAGCGGCGATGTGCGGCATCGCGTAGGTCACCACGGGCCGCAGTCGCTGGGCGCTGACCAGGTGCTGGCGCACGGCAGGGACATCTCCCCGGTGCAAGGCTGCGCGGGCTTGCACCGCGCAGCCGAGGAGGGTCTCCATTCCGATATGGCGCAACGCCGTGCCTGCTTGTCCGGCCAGGATCTCGGCCTGGCTCCAGTCACCGCGCGCCATGACCAGCAGCGACCTCTGTGCCAGCGCCTCGGAGAGGGTCTCGTACGCACCGACTTCCTCCGCGACGCCGACCGCATCCTGCAGATACGCGTCACCCTCATCGAGGTCACCGGACAGGATGCGCGCGACCCCTTGACAGAACGCGGCTACCGGCGTCGCGATGCTCGCCGCCGCGAGCTTCTGCGCTGCCTCGTCAGCGTCCGCGCGCATCTGCTCGATTCCGCGTCGGCACAAGATGGCCCGGACCACGGCGGCCCATGCCTCGGCGGAAACGTCATCGGGCCGTGCCGCGTCCTCGTACTGCCAGCGATCGACAATGTCGGTCCATCGCTCGGCCTCGGCCGAGCGCCCCGTTTCCGCGGCGAGCAACGCGGCCCACACGGCGACCATCGGGTGCCCCGCGATGCCGTCCCGCTCATCGAGCCACCGGAACCACCGCTGAAGGGTGGCGAACCGGCCCTGCCGATCGGTCGGCAACCACTGATTCTGTACCAGGCGGGCCACGGTGTCCACGTCCTCGGCAGCGATGGAGTATTCCAGCGCTTCCTCGCGCATGTCGTTTCGCAGGCACCAGCCGGCCGCGCGGCGCCGCAGGACCGGCATCAGGGAGGGCTCCTGGCGTTCCAGCTCCGCCAGCAGCATGTCGCGGAACAGATGATGGTAGCGGTACCACTGGCCGCGCCGGTCCAGCGGCACCAGGAGCAGGTTCGATCGGGCCAGATCGGCCAGGGCCGCGGCGGAGCCGGGCAGTTCAAGCACCGCCTCGCAGAGCGGCCCGCAGATCGGCTCCAGCACCGCGGTCCGGGTCAGGAACGTGCGATGCCGCTGAGAGATCCGCTCCAGGAACTCCGACTCCATGTACTCGCTGACCAGCCGGTCCGCGCCGCCGAACGAGACCGCCGCCGTTCCGAGCGGGCCGCCCTCCCGCAGATATAGCACCGCCAGGTACAGCCCGACTGGCCACCCTTCGGTCCGCTGATGGAGTGCCGTCACGTCATCCTCGCCGAGCGGCACCTCGGCCGACCGCAGCAGCGATGCCGCTTCCTCACGGCTCAGCATCAGGTCACCAGGACCTATCTCGAGGATCCGGCCTTCGGCCCGCAGCCGCGCGATCCTCAGCGGCGGCTCGTCCCGGCCCGCCAGCACCAGCCGTGAGCCGTACGGGACGTGATCGGCCAGCACCGATAGCGCGTCCCGGCAATCGCGGTTATGCAGCAGGTGCACGTCATCCAGCACCAGCACCACCGGCGCGGTCATCGACCAGAACGCCGACCCGAGCCGCGGCACCACCGAGCCGGGCACTGAGCTCACTGGGGAGGCCAGCGCCTCGAACACCCGCCCGCCCACCGGCTGCACCGCGTCCAGCGCCTTGGCCACGTAGCTGAGCAGGACCCTCGGGTCATTGTCTTGCTCGTCGATCGACACCCACGCGAAGGCCTGAGTACTGCGCTCGGCCCAGTGCGACAGCAACGTCGTCTTCCCGTAACCGGGCGGCGCGACCACCGAGACGATCGAACGGGAATCGTCTCGCATCAGCCGTTCGATCAGCGACGACCGGCGGATAGTCCCGGACCGCACCGGGGGAAGGCGGAGCTTCGACGCGATGAGGTCGAACCCCGGCCCTGCCGTACGCTGGGCCGGGATGGGCCACTCACGTACGTTGCTGTCCTTCACGCCCAAACCGCATCTCTCCAGACGGTGTGCCGTTCCATGCTCTTGTGCAACTTTTATCACGTCAAGAGAAAATTGCTCTAGGCAAGCGGCACTGGACAAGTCACGCGCAGCCAGGCCCGCGCGACCTTCGCCATCCGTACCGTGCTGAGCCGCGGCCCGGTGCCCCTGACTCACTGGCGCTGACGCATTGCCGCCGACGGCGTGGTTTCGGCGCGTCCTCAAGGGGAAGCCCAACCGGCGCACACGGCCCAAGGCTCCGACCGAGAGGACCTTCGGCTCTTGCGCGCTCTCCGGTGGGGCCGGGGCCGTATTGTCTGGAAAGGCGGTGTTCTCCCGGCGTCAGCCTGGGCGGCCTGCAGCGACGGACCGAATTGTCATCTTTACGCGCGTACCAAGGGCGAAGTAGCGTCGGAGGAGCCCGTGCGCGGCGCCGTACCAAGGAGGCATGGACATGACCGCACAGGAATCGGCGTGGGAAGCCGCGGAATCAGCCGCGGCGGCGCTGGCCCCGGATGCCGACGTGCTCGCTTCGGTGGACTCGGCAGGGCTGGGCACCTCCACGTTCGCGGTGATGCGGCGCGCCGCCACCAAGCCCGCCGCCACGGGGGCCGCGGCGCTGCGCTACTGGACCAGCGTCGCGATGGCCGGGCCGACCGCCGCGGCCCGCTGGATGGGCATAGACGCGCCGCCGCCGGTCCCCGTGCCGGAGGGCGACAAGCGGTTCGCGGACCAGACGTGGACCAAGAATCCGGCCTTCTTCGCCGTCCGCCAGGCCCACCTGGCCGCGTCGCGTCTGGTCAACGAGCTGCTCGAGGCCGGGGCGGGGAACGCCATGGACGACGCCAAGGCCGCGCTGGCGACCGGCTTCCTGATCGATGCGCTTGCGCCGACGAACTTCCTGCTGACCAACCCGGCCGCGCTGAAGCGGGCGTTTGAGACCGGCGGGGCCAGCCTGGTCGCCGGGGCCAACCACTTCGTCGATGACATGATCAACAACGGCGGCCGGCCACGCCAGGTCGACACCCGGCCGTTCCGGGTCGGCGATAATCTTGCCGCGACCCCGGGCAAGGTCGTGTTCAAGAACCACCTGATGGAGCTCATCCAGTACGCACCGCAGACGCCGGAGGTTCACGCGGTCCCGGTGCTGGCCAGCCCGCCGTGGATCAACAAGTACTACGTCATGGACCTGGCGCCCGACCGCAGCTTGCTGGAGTGGGCGGTGCAGCACGAGCGCACCGTATTCGCGATCTCCTATCGCAACCCGGACTCCTCCATGCGCGGCGTGACCCTGGACGACTACCTCATCCACGGCCCGCGGGAAGCGCTCGACGTCATCGGCGAGATCACCGGCGCGCCCAAGATCGACATCATCGGCCTGTGCCTCGGTGGCGCCCTGACCGCCATGCTGGCGGCCTACCTCACCGAGAAGGGCGACGACAGGATCGGCTCGATCACGCTCCTGAACACCCTGCTGGACTACAGCGAGCCTGGCGTGCTCGGCGTCTTCACCGACGAGAAGACGGTGGCCCGGCTGGAGAAGCAGATGAAGGAGAAGGGCGTCTTGGAGGGCAGCCAGATGGCGGGCACCTTCGACATGCTGCGCGCCAACGACCTGATCTTCAACTACGTAGTCTCGAACTGGCTGATGGGCGAGGAGCCGCCGGCGTTCGACATCCTGGCCTGGAATGGCGACAGCACCCGCATGCCGGCCGCCATGCACTCGTTCTACCTGCGCTCGCTGTACATGCGCAACGAACTGGCCCGGGGCGAGATGGAACTGGCCGGCCAGCAACTGTCGCTGGCGGACGTAAAGAACGACACGTACGTGGTGGGCGCGATCAACGATCACATCGTGCCCTGGAAGTCGTCCTACAAGACCGGCGGGCTGATGGGCGGCAACGTCCGCTACGTGCTGTCCAGCGGCGGCCATATCGCCGGCATCGTCAACCCGCCCGGGCCGAAGGCCTGGTACGAGGCGGCCGATGACAACGGCATCGACGCGGAAGGCTGGCGCGCCGCCAACAGCAAGCACCGCGGCTCGTGGTGGGAGGATTGGACGGCCTGGTCCGACGCCCGCGCGGGCGCGCGCATCAAGCCGCCGCACATGGGCAGCAGGCAGCACCCGCCCATCGCGGACGCTCCAGGAGAGTACGTATTGGGCTGACGCAGCCTGCCGACGATACCAACGGAGGTAACACCATGGCAGACATGAACGGGCAGGTCGCACTGGTAACCGGCGGGACCCGCGGGATCGGGCTGGCCATCTGCGAGCGGCTGATGAACCGCGGCATCACGGTGGCGGCCGGGTACGCCGGCCGGCACGACCACGCCCAGCAGTTCGCCGAGAAGTACGCCGACCAGGGCGTGAGCATCCACCAGGGCAACATCGGCTCCAACGATGACTGCGTGCGGGTCATCGGCGAGGTCCTGGACCGGCACGGCCACCTGGACATCCTGGTCAACAACGCCGGCATCACGGTGGACAAGACGGTGCGGAAGATGACCCCGGAGGAGTGGGACCACGTCATCCACGTCAACCTGTCCGGCGCGTTCTACCTGTCCCGGGCGATCCTGCAGCACATGCTCGACCGCGGCTACGGCCGGATCATCAGCATCTCCTCGGTCATCGGCTCGGCCGGCGGGTTCGGCCAGGCCAACTACGCGGCGGCCAAGTCCGGCATGTTCGGGCTGACGATGAGCCTGGCCCTGGAAACCGCAAGCAAGGGCATCACCGTCAACACCATCACCCCCGGGTACATCAGCACCGAGATGACCGCGGCGGTGCCCGCCAACGTGATGGAAAAGCTCGTCGAACGCATCCCGGTGGGCCGGCTCGGCGAGCCGGACGAGGTTGCCCGGGTGGTGGAGTTCCTCGCCGACCCCGAGTCGGGCTATATCACCGGCCAGGTCTATCCGGTCAACGGCGGCCTCTACATGTAGGCGCCCTCGCTCTCGGCTATGCAGGGGCCATCACCTTCGGCGCCTGTTCGCTTTGTTCGCTGCCTGCACCCGTGGTTCAGGCCCGGCTACGTTACGCATCCTCTGAGGGGAGCAGGACGGGATGAGTGAGGCAGGAGCCGGGGACGCGGCGGACTTCGCCAGGCGGATGCTCCACACGATGAATGAAGCCGCATTGGCCCTGATGGTGAGCGTGGGCCACCGCACGGGACTGTTCGACGTCATGGCTGCGATGCCCGCGGCGACGAGCGAGGAGATCGCCTCGAGCGCGGCGCTCGACGAACGGTACGTCCGGGAATGGCTGGCGGTGATGACCACCGGGGGAATCGTCGATCATGACGGCGCGACGGGATCCTTTTCGCTGCCCGCCGATCACGCCGCCTGGCTCACCCGGGCCGCCGGGCGGAGCAACCTCGCGGTAGGGATGCAGTACATCGGGCTGCTGGCGCTGGTCGAGGACCAGATCGTGGACTGCTTCCGGCACGGCGGCGGACTTCCGTACTCCGCGTTCCCGAAATTCCAGGCGGTCATGGCCGAGGACAGCGGCGCCGTTCACGATGCCACCTTGATCGACGTGACGTTGCCGCTTGTTCCCGGCCTGGTCGACAAGCTTCGGCAAGGTATCGACGTCGCGGACGTCGGGTGCGGTTCCGGGCATGCCGCCAACCTGATGGCCGAGGCGTTCCCCCGCTCACGGTTCGTCGGCTTCGACTTCTCTGACACCGGGATCGCCGCGGCTCGCGCCGAGGCCGATCGTAAAGACCTCGCGAATGCGCGCTTCGAGAAGCGCGACGCCGCACATCTCGGCGAGATCGCCCGGTTCGACTTCATCACCACCTTCGACGCAGTGCATGACCAGGCCCGGCCGGACCTGATGCTCGCCGGGATCGCCCAGGCCTTGCGCCCGGACGGGGTCTACCTGTGCGTCGATACCTCCGCCTCCAGCAAGCTCGCGGAGAACGTGGAGCACCCGCTCGGGCCATTCCTGTACACCGTGTCGTGCATGCACTGCATGACCGTCTCCCTGGCCGAGGGCGGAATGGGCCTCGGCACGATGTGGGGAGAGGACACGGCACGGAAAATGCTCAGCGATGCGGGCTTCGCCTCGATCGAGGCCGTCCACATCGACGGCGACATCGTCAATGCCTACATCATCGCCACCAAGGGCTGAGCGTCGTTCTGTGCGGCGCAGCTCACCAGAAATGGTCGTCGTACCAGACAGCCCGCTGACCGGCTATGTCGGCCCGTCCTCACGCCAGCGCTGAGGAGATGGCCGGGAGGGAGTCGGGCAGGCCGAAGGCGGCGAACAGGCCGGAGTCGTTGAATGAGACGACCCGCGACAAGCCGGACCGCGTGATGGTGAGCACCTGGACGGCGTGAGCACGGTAGATGCCGTCGTTTCCGCGCTGGTAGGCGGCGAACGCGGGCTGGCCGTTGGCCGCGGCCGGGATCATGCGGAAGCTTCCCGGCCGGCGCAGGACCCGCGCGGCCAGGAAGCGGCCGACGGGCTCACGGCCGGCGTACCAGGTAGGCAGCGGCGGCATCTCGAAGACGGCGTCGTCACGCAGCAGCCGGATCAGGCCGGCCGCGTCGGCGGTCTCGAACGCCGTGGCGTACCGGCCGAGCAGCGCCTGGATGGCGGGGTCATCCGGCTCGCTGATCTCCTCTTCGGCCGGGGCTGCCTGCGCGAGGTGCGCCCGCGCCCGCTGCAGTGCACCATTCACCGCGACGGTGCTGGTGCCGAGCAGCCCGGCCACCTCAGCTGACCGCCAGCCGAGCACGTCGCGCAGGATCAGCACGGCGCGCTGGCGGGCGGGCAGGTACTGCATGGCGGCGATCAGGGCCAGCCGTACGCTGGCCCTCGACGCGGCGATCTCCGCGGGGTCCCCGGTCCCGGCGCTCAGCAGCGCATCCGGGATCGGCTGCAGCCACGGGACCTCGGGCCGGGCTGCGGCCAGCGGCCCGGCTGGGTCCTCCCCCGGCGCGCCCAGGCCAGACGGCAGCGGCCTGCGGGCGCGGGTCTCCGGCGCCCGCAGGCAGGCATTGGTCGCGATCCGGTACAGCCAGGTCCGCAGCGAGGAGCGGCCCTCGAATTCGCCATAAGAGCGCCAGGCCCGGGTCAGGGTTTCCTGCAGCAGGTCCTCGGCGTCGTGGGCCGAGCCGAGCATGCGGTAGCAGTGCGCCAGCAGCTCGGCCCGGAACGGGTCGGTCAGCCGGGCGAACTCGTCGCTGCCTGGCCGGGCGCCCTCGGCCGGCGCCTTCGCTATCGCTGGCATCGCTGCTCCGTTTCCCCGGCCGCGCACCCGTGCCGCCGACTCTCACCAGTACAGATCCCGCCGGGCGGCGAAACTCACCGGCCGCCGGCCGTTCAGTTCGCGCGCCCACCCGGATCGATACGGCTGAACGACAACGACAGACAGAACGGAGCACGGTAATGCCTGAGATAAGGAGCGTGGCCGGGCCGACGGTCGCGCTAGCCGACGGCCGCTGGCTCGGTCCTGGCCGCGCTGTCTCCCGGGGCCGGACTGCTCATCGCGGCGCGGGTCGTGCAGGGTGCCGGCGGAGCCATGCTGGTACCGCTGACGCTAACCTTGATCAGCGATGCGTTCGGCGTCGAGAAGCGCGGCGCGGCGATCGGGATCTGGGGCGGCATCACCGGCCTGGGCGTGGCCGCGGGCCCGGTGGTCGGCGGCGCCGTCGTGCAGGGCATCTCCTGGCAGTGGATCTTCTGGCTGAACGTGCCGGTCGGTCTCGTCGTCGCGGCACTGTCCGCGTCGCGGCTGCGGGAGAGCCGCGGCCCGCGGCCCCAGCTCGACATTGCCGGGCTGGTGCTGGCCGGGGTCGGCCTGTTCGCGCTGACCTGGGCGGCGGTGCGAGCGCCCGCGGTGGGCTGGGCGAGCGCAGAGGTGACCGGCGCGCTCGCCGTCGGCGTGATCCTGATGATCGGCTTCGTGGCCTGGGAGCGCCGGGCCCGGTACCCGATGCTGCCGTTGGCCTACTTCCGCCGCCGCGGCTTCGCCACCGCCAACGGGGTGATCTTCTTCCAGTTCATCTCGCTGATCGGCTCGCTGTTCTTTATCACCCAGCTGTTCCAGGTCGGGCTCGGCTACTCCCCGCTGGGCGCGGGCCTGCGGATCCTGGTCTGGATGGCCATGCCCATGCTGGTGGCGCCGGTGGCCGGCGTGCTCGCCGACCGAGTCGGCAACCGGCCGTTCATGTTCTCCGGCCTGGCCCTGCTGCGGATGAACTCCGGTGAAAGACCTTTCTGGAACTCTCGGTGCTCGAGCGGGTGCTGCGCTCCAACCTCATCGGCAGCTTCCTGGCCACCAAGCACTTCGCGCCGCTGATGAATCGCGGCGGCCCGTACAGCACCCGGCAACGACGGGGCGGAACCTGGCTAGCCGCCAGTTCCTCAGATCCGGGTGTCCCAGCGGTCGTAGTAGGGGCGCACGCCGAAAGGCTTGGCCAGCGCCCACAGTGGCGGGAGCATGAGGTTCTGGACCCAGATAGGCGGTGAGGTGACCCGGCTTTCGTGGCGGAAGTGCCAGAAGGTGGCGCCGAGCTGGAGCGGGTTCTTCGGCGCGCCCCTGGGCGTGGTCTTGCCGTCGGCGACCAGGCCGGCGAAGGCCTCGTGCAGCTCCTTGGTGTGCAGCGCCGGGCGGAGCTCGACGATACCGTCGATCTCGGCCGGCCCGGGGTTTCCCTCGGAGTGCGGGACGCCAGCGGGCACGACGATCGTCTGCCCCGGTCCGGCCACGTGTTTCTCGCCGTCCAGGGTGAAGTGGGCTTCGCCTGCCAGGATGGTGAAGCGCTCCTCCTGGTGGGGATGGATGTGCTCGGTGATCACGCCGCCGGGGACGCTGCGCCAGGTGAAGCGCACGAGCTGCCCGTCGCTGTCTTCGGCGAGGGCGGTGTAGGTGATCCACTCGCCGGTGGCGGGGTTGAAGAAGGGCCGGAAGCCGGTCACGGAGTTATCAGCCTGAGGCATGCTCATCGGGCCTTCGTACTGAGCCGCGCCGGGCCCGCGGGCCGCAGCCTCGCGAGGTCGTGGAAGCCGGCCGCCGCGGTGCCCAGCAGCACGACCCCGGCGGCCAGGCCCGTGGTCACGGCGAGCGCGGAGCCCGACATCGTGGCGACGAGAATGACCGGCCCGGCGATCAGCGCCCAGCCGACCGGGCGGTACCGGGGGATATGGACCAGGTGGTCGAGCCAGAGCAGCAGCGGCCCGATCGTGATCACGATCGACGGCAGCACCCAGTCAGAGCGGCCGGCCGCGATGACGATGACGGGCAGCACGAAAGCCGCGACCAGCTCGATCACGGTAGCGACGGTCACGGACCGTTCGATCCGCCTGGCCTCCGGGCCGGACGGGCGGGGGGCCAGGCCGGCCGTGACCCTGATCGCATAGGAAAGCACGCCGATCACCGCGACGGCAGACACCGCGAGCAGGACGTCTCCCGCGCGTCCGCCGATGGCCAGGCTCGCCCGCCCCAGCCAGAACGCGGCAAAGGCGACCTGGATGAACCCGCCGACGCGCCGCACCCGCCTGGACCACGCCGTGGCCGGGGTCAGGTCAGCGGCGTTCAGAGCCGCCGGCTTGGGTGTCACGGGGATCAATGGAGTTGCCATGGCGTTCACCGGCTCCGGTGTCACGAGGATCAATGGAGTTGTCATGGCGTTAACCGGCCCCGGTGTCACGAGGATCAATGGAGTTGTCATGGCGTTAACCGGCTCCGGGTTGGCCGTCATGACGTGTTGGCCCGGGCTCGGTACCAGGCGACGGTCGCGGCTAGGGCGCCGGCCAGCGGCGTGCCGGCCGCCCCGAAGGCGGCCTGGTATTTACTGGTGTCCAGGATAAAAGGTTCGTCGAACTCATAGGACATCTCGGCCAGTTCCCGCAGCATCGGGTTGACCAGTCCCAGGGCGCGCACAGCCAGCTTGGACAGCGACCGGACGCCGACGGGATGCCCGACCTCGGCGGCCACCAGATCCAGCAGCGCCCGGGTTGTCACGGTCGCCGGGCCGGGCAGGTGCCATACCTGCCCCACCGCGCGGGCATCGGTGCCGAGGGTGGCCAGGCCAGCGGCGATGTCGGGAACGTAGCTGTAGGTGTGAGGTAGGTCAGGGTTACCGATGAAGTCGGCGCGCCGGCCGGCCAGCGCGTTGCCGAAGACCCGCTCGCCGAGCGTGGAGCCCTGGGTAACACCGGGGCCGAAGAAGTCCGAAGCCCGGCCGATGGCGACGCGGACCCGGCCGTCAGCGGCAGCGGCCAGCAGCTCGGCGGTCATAGCCGCCCGGGTGCGGCCCTTGACGGTCGTCGCGGCCAGCGGGAGGTCCTCGGTCATGGGCTTGCCGCCGGTCGGGCCGTAGCCGTACAGGTTCTCCAGGCACACCAGCAGCGCACCGTTGCGCTCAGCGGCGGTCATTACGCCCCGCTGCAACGGCGGGAAGCGCTCGGGCCACTGAGTGTACGGGGCGTTGAGGCACTGGTAGACGACCGTCGCGCCTTTAGCCGCGTCGGCGGCGGCCTCGGGTTCGGTGACATCGGCGGGGCGCCAGTCGATGCCGGCTCGCGCGGGCGGCCGGTGCCGGGACACCGTCCGGACGGCCATGCCCAGGCTGGCCAGGTGTGCGGCGAGAGCGTTGCCGACCTGGCCGGTCCCGAACACGACGTGCAGCTGACCCTCGTCCATGAGCGGATCCTTGCTGACTCCGAGCAGCCTGGCCGCCGACGACAGTCGGACCTCGATGCCTATGGCTCACGGTACGCTGGTTCCAAAAAACTAGCAATAAATTTCTTGAAAAGTGGTCCCGGTTCCTGCCGGAGCCCGCCACTAAGTTAGATGTACTGTAATTTCCTGAAAAATATTGCTAGCTTTGAATTGCAAACGTAGCCTGGAGAGCAGGCACCGGGATCAGCCGCCGACGGCGGCCAGCTACCTCCGGGGTCACCGCGAGGATGGCTCACATGGACAACGGGAACGGAACCAAGGTCCTGGTGCGCAGTCAGAAGGGCCGCATGCTGGCCGGGGTCTGCGCGGGAGTCGCCGACTACTTCGACATGGACGTGACCCTGGTCCGGGTGATCGTGGGCGTCGTCAGCGTCATCACCGGAGGCGCAGGAGTGCTGGCCTACGTGGCCGCGTGGCTGATCATCCCCGCAGAAGGCGAGAAGACCTCAGTCGCCCAGAACATCGTCGGCAAGAAGCAGAACGCCTGATCAGGCTGGCCGCTGCCGGGATAAGGGAAGGACCATGGAAATGGATGCAGCCTTCCAGGCCACCGGGGCACCCGATATCACCGCGTACTCCCCCGTACCAGATGATCCCGCCCTCGATCCCCGAGGCTCCGATACAGGGCCTGCGGCACCCCCGGCCTACCAGTCGGTCGGGTGGGCGCGAGCCGCCGGCCGGGACGGCGCCACCGCCGAAGCGTGGCTGCAAACCGGCGAGTCTTATGCCTTTACCGCCGCCGCCAGCATCCGCGTCATCGAGGAAACTCTCGCGCGATCCGTGCCCGGAGCGTTCAGCCCGGCCGCGGCATTCGGCGCCGACTTCGCCCTCACCATCCCGAACACCGCCCGGATCGACACCATCCCCGCAGGAGCCCCGCCGGCCTCGGGGCTTTAGTTCGTGGTGAGGCCCGGAAGCTTACTGACCGGCGGGCTGGGGCGCCTGCGCCAAGGCCTGAGGGCTGACGCTGGCGTCCCCGTTACCCGCCTGGGAAGTGCCGTCACTAGCGAGCACTGCGCCGGTGAGGAGAGCCAGGACTTCGCCTATGGCAGGTTCCTGGCTGGCGGGCTCCGGCAACGGCATGTGCGCCTGGATCTGGTAGCGGTTGCGGCGGCCGTCTTTGTGCTTCACCACGTAGCCAGCTTCGGTGAGATCGGTGACGATGCCGTGGGCGCTCCGCTCCGTGATGCCCAGGCGGTCCGCGATGTCACGCAACCGGACGCCGGGATCGCGGGCGATACACAGCAGCACACGGCCGTGGTTGGTCAGGAATCCCCAGCTTGTCACCCTATGGAGCATACCCGAGTTGCATCATATGTAAGCCTGATTTCCTGAAATTCATTGCTTGTTTTCGATTGCGGACGTAGCGTTGAGAGGGTAACCCGGTTCGGGACGAAGCTGGGACTCGGCTCCGAGGTACATGCTGGAGCAACCCGACCGCAGGGAGCGCGATGATAGCAGCGCCGGTCGAGAATGTCGTCCCGCTGGTGCGCCGGGAGGCGTCGTATTGAGCGAAAAGGCGGAGACGGTGACCACACGGGTCGGCATGGCGAGCCCTCCGCCGGGTCCCGCCGCGCGGCAGGCGCCGCGCCACCGACGCCCGACGGGGGCGCCCCCGCCGCTGCCGCACCCGGTGTCGGTCACCACCAGGGCCTGGCTGATCCTCGCCGTCGTCGTCCTGGCCGGGGTGACCCTGATTTCGGTGCGCGCGCCGTCGCTCCGGCTCGATAATCAGGTCAACTCAGCGGTACTGAGGCTTTTCGCGCGGGCCCGGACACCGTGGCTGACCGACGTGGCCAACGGGATCTCCGCGGCCGGCTCCGGCTGGGGAGCCACGGTGGCCGGGCTGTCGACGGTCGTACTGACCATCGTGTTCCGGCGCTGGCGGCACCTGCTGGTGTTCCTGTGCAGCCTGTTCCTCCTCCAGGTCGCGATAACGTTGATCACCTCGGGGACGACCCGGCCGCGGCCGTACGGCGTGCTGATCATCGGTAACTGGACGGGGTATTCCACGCAGGCGGTCACGGTGGCGGTCCCCACGTTCTTGCTGATGAGCATCGCCTACTGCCTGGTCGTGCCGGGACGGCCTCGCACTTATGCGAAGGCGGCCATCGCGGTCATCGTCGTCGTGTTCTGCCTGGCCTGCCTGTACCTGGCCGTCGATCACCTAGATGACCTGCTCCTAGGTGTGGCGCTCGCCGTCGCGATCCCGGTCAGCGCGTTCCGTTTCTTCACCCCGAACGAGGTGTTCCCCGTCGCCTACCGGCGCGGCAACACCGCGCACGTCGACGTGACCGGCGCGCGCGGCGAGGCGATCCGGCAGGGCACGCGCGACCAGCTCGGGTTCACCGTCACCGGCATCACGCCGGTCGGGCTGGAGTCCTCAGCCGGCTCCACGCCGCTGCGGCTGCGGGTCGAGGGCGCCCCGCAGGAGTACCTGTTCGCCAAGCTCTACACCAAGGGTCACGTCCGCGCCGATCGCTGGTACAAGGTATGGCGGACGATCTTGTACGGCTCCCTGGAGGACGAGCTCCCCCGATCGGAACTGGTCGGCTACGTCCGGCGCACCGAGGGTCTGGCCCGGTGCGGGCGAGGTGCCGCATGTCCGGGATGACCCGGGCGGCCATGGCCCGGCCGGAGGAGGAGGCGCTGCTGGGCCGCCCCCGGCAGGCCGCACTCCTGACCGCCGGGGTGGTGGCGGTCACGGCCGTGGTATTCGTACTGGTCGCCGACCACGGCGCGCTGACCCGCATCCAGCGGCTTGACGATGCGTGGCTGCGGCTGATGGTCTCCGGCCGGGCCGCGCCGCTGACGGCGATCGCCAAGGTCCTCAACGTCCTCGGGCTCGTGTACGTCACGCTGCCGGTGCGGATCCTCGTGGCCGGATTCCTGGCCCTGCGCCGCCGGTGGTGGCACCTGGGCGCTTTCGCGTCCGCCATCGTGCTGTCGGAGGTGCTGATCGGCTCGTTGAAGGGCGTATACGACCGGACCAGGCCGCCTGGATCGCTGGTCGCCACCAGCGGGGCGTCATTTCCTTCCGGACATGCGATCGCCGCGTCGGTCACCGTCGTCGCGGCGGTCATCGCCCTGGTGCCCGCGGGCAGGCGGCGTACCTGGTGGGGCGCGGCCGCGGTGGCGTTCTCGATCGTGATGGGGCTCTCCCGTGCCTACCTCGCGGCCCACTGGCTCTCCGACGCCACCGCCGGGATCCTGCTTGGCACGTCCTGTGCTCTGGTCACCGCCCTGGTCGCGGACCAGCTTCAGCGACGGCACAACAAGGGGCAGCGACCTACCCGGCCGCGACGCCCGGCCGGCGCTCCGCCGCCCCGCCGCGCCGGGAGCGGCAGGTGAAAGGCATGAATATGGACCGGACACGTCAGAGCGGAATCCGTCTTAGCGACCCGCCGACTGCCAGTGAGCCCTCGCTCGGTGCTCCGGAGCCGATCACGAAGCATCCAGGACGGTTCCTGCCGTCGACTCGACTCGTTACCGTCATCCGGGCGATGTCATCCGCCTGATCGGCAGCGGGCTGGTCCTGGCCGGGATGCTCGCCGCCGTCGCGCTGGCTCCCAATCGGCTGACGGGCCCCGGCGCGGCCGCCGTGACCTGGCTCGGATCTGACCCGGCCGGGCGGGTGCTGACCGGCCTGGTGCAAGTGGCATTCGTCCTCGCGGCGGCCGCCGCCGTCGCCGCCGTCCTGCGGCATCGCCGGTTCCGCCTGCTGGCCGGCCTGGCGGCTGGGGCCGTCGCGGCCGGCGCCGCGCTGTGACCGGCGCCGTGCCCGGCCGGGTTCCGTTCTGGCCCACTACCCTGACCCAGGCCGCCTCGTCGTTCGTCAACCGGGTCTCTCCCGCTAACGTCGGCGGCATGGCCCTGAACGCCCGGTTCCTGCAAAAAAGCGGCGTCTCCCCTGGTGCCGGCGTCGCGGCGGTCGGAGTCAACGCCCTGATGGGAGCTGTCGCTCACCTGATCCTGCTGGTCATCTTCTTCACCCTGGCCGGCCACCAGCTGGCGCATGCCTTCAAGCTGCCGCATGCCAGCAAGCTGCTGCTGATCCTGGCCATACTGGCCGCACTTGTCGGCATCGTGCTGGCCACCCGCCGGGGCAGGCGGCTCGCCGCGACCCGGCTGCTGCCAGGCCTGCGGTCCGCCGCCGTCAGCCTGCGGATAGTGGCGGCCAGCCCGGTCAAGCTGACCCTGCTGGTCGGCGGTTCCGCGCTGATCACCCTGGCCTACATCGGCGGCCTCGCCGCCTCGGTGCAGGCATTCGGCGGCGGCGCCGGGATCGTCGAGATCGGCGCGGTCTACCTCGGTGCCGCCGTCATCGCCGCCGCCTCTCCCACCCCCGGCGGCCTCGGGGCCATCGAGGCCGCCCTGGTCGCGGGCCTGACCGGCATCGGCGTGCCCCCGGGGCCCGCGGTCTCGGCAGTCCTCACCTACCGGCTGGCCACCTACTGGCTCCCCGTCATCCCCGGCTGGGCCGCCTGGCGGATCCTGCAGAGACGAGACTATGTCTAGGTCTCGTGAAGTACCCGCGGCGCCGCACGTCGAGCACCACGGCAACCACTGGCCACGGATCATCTCGCCGGCCAAGTAAAACGGACGCGTTACTACGGTGTGGCCGTGTGCGGCCGACCGTCCTCGTCCGCCGGGCCCAGCTGGTCCCGGACGGCGACGATGCCCTCGATGTGCCGCACAGCCTCAATGACGTCCCGGCCGATCTGGCCGGTTGGCGGTCGGCCGGACAGGGTCACGATGCCGTCTTCCACGGTGACCTCGAGATCCTCCGGGTCCATCAGGAAGTTTGGCCGGGTGACGAGGTCGGTCACTTCGCGGCGGATCTCCTCGTCTGGCCGGCTGAAGATGCTGAGTACATCGACCTGGCTGACTATCCCGACTAGGTGCCCGGCCTCATCCACCACCGGCAGCCGCTCGACCGCGCGGTCGTACATGAGGAAGGCGGCGTGCTGCACCGGCTCCTCCGGGCCGATGGTGACGGGAGGACTCGTCATCAGCTCGGCGGCGTTCACCCCGGCCGCCTTCTGGAGGTCCCGGCTGCGTCGCAGGCCAGCGAACACTTCCGGATGACTGGCCCGATCGGCTTCCTTGATCAGCATGTCGGTCTCAGACACGACGCCGATGACCTTGCCCGCCCGGTCGATGACGGGGAATCCGCTGACCCGTGAACTGCCGAGCATGGCAGCCATTTCCTTGAACGACGTGTCCGCGCGGACGGCGATCACGCCGGTAGTCATGACGTCCCTGACAGTCGCGCTCATCGGGACCGCCTCCCTCTTCCGGGCGCTATCCTTATATGCTTACTATATCTAGCACGTGATTGATATGTCAAGCGAAATGGCTCCAGTGCCCCCTGGCCGCCTGTGCCCATGCCGTGGATTAAGCACCGAATCCGGCCCCGCGCTAGCCATAGTTGCCTTCAGGTGAGAAAATAGGCCCATGGCCGGTAACGCAGACAAGAACCCGGCACGGCAGTTCACCGTAGCCTGGCAGGCCGCTGCTGCCGCGCTGGGAGAGTGGCGGCAGCAGGTGGCGGCGGCGACCACCGAGGCGCTCGGCAAGCTCGATCCGGCCGTCCGCGCCGCGATGGAGGCCGGGCGCGCCGCGTTTACCGGGGAGTGGCGTGCCTGTCGTTGCCCATGCGGGACAGCACACCCTGACGACAGGGGCGTGTGTGACGGCAGCGCCGTCCTGACCCGGCGGCTGGGTGAAGCGGACGTATCCCTGTGCGCGCCCTGTGCTGTGGCCCAGGGCGTCGCGGAATTTTCCCGCTAGGCTCGCGCGCCCGTTATCGCCTTCGGGCTGCCAGAGGTCGGCGTGGGCTTGATCTCCGGCGCGGCCACCGCCGCGCGGGGGCGGCCGACCAGGCAGTGGGGGCCGGCCGGGCAGTATGGCCCTGCCGGAGTGCCTGACTGGCGGTGCTTACCCGGAGCCTATGGCGGCGAGCACGGCGAGCAGGATGGTGATGGAGGCGGCGGTGATGTGCGCGGCGACGACGAGGGCGGACGGGCGCCGGACGGGCGCCGGGTCATCCTCCGGCCGGGCTGCGGCCGCCGTGGTGGCCGGGCCCGGGGCGGTGGGCAGGGAGGTGACCGGGCTGCGGGCCGGGGCGAGAAACACCAGGGTCATGCCCAGGCCGACCACCGGGATTAGGAGCCCGCAGGCGGCCCAGGCCAGGCCGGTCACGCCGGTGGCCAGGTAGCTGATCCAGGCCAGCAGGCCGGTGAGGGCCAGTCCGAAGTGGGTGAAGTTCAGTATTGGCCGCCGACCGTGGCCCGGCTGCGCGCCGCGCCGCCGGGCGCGGGTGATCCACCGGGCCATCATCGACACTCCCAGGCCGACGGTGACCAGCCAGGCCGTCAGCGCCGCCAGGCTGAGCGCGGCCCGGCCGGGCGGGCCGGACTGCGGGACCGCCACCGCAGACTGGCCGGGAGCGGGGACGGCGTGGATCAGGACGGCCAGGTACGGGCTGTCACGTGCGATGAGCTGGCGCTGGCGGGACTTCCCGCGCACCCCGGCCGCCGCGGCCTGCAGCGCCCGGTCGACCGCCACATTCACGTCAAGCTGGCTCAGCCCCTGACAAGAGGCCGGCACCGCGGTCACCGTGACATGACGCCGGATCGCCTCCACCCCGAACTGGTAACACGAGTTCACCGAGCCCCGCGGAACCGCGGGCTGGCTCGAGCACCCGGCCGCCATCCCCGCCAGGACCACCCCGGTCACCACCATCTTCGTGGCATGGGTGCGCCGCCCGGCGCCGTACAGGTGCGGCCGAACTGGCGCCACCCCGGATACGCGCGACCCGTAGGTGCTCATCACCGCTGTCCCTGTTTCCCTTCGGTCGCATCGGACGGCACCCAGTCTCACCCGCGGTCTGGCGGGGCGGCAATCACTCAAACCGCGTGACGCTGGATTTAGCACACATTCCTGGCCGACGCGAATTCCGGGCTCTGGCCCGGATTCCGTGATCGTGGGTTATCTGAGGTGAAGATGCTAAGACGGGTCTCCAGGCACGGAACGGAGGGCCCGAATTCCCTCAGCGTCGCCCGGGGATAGGCTTATCGTCTGGGATAGGGAAGTCCTGTCGTGCTCGCGGGCACGCGGACGTTACTTGATCGGGACGGGCGCCATGGCTAACACCGGTACGAACAGTCAGTCGGCCAAGACATGGCCCGAACTGGAATCTGGGCCGCTCATCACCGGCGGGGTCCTGATCGGGATCGGCGCCGTGGTTGCGCTTGTGGGTCTGGGCATCGCTGGCTCGCACGTGGTAGCTGCGACCCGGGCATGGATCAGGGAGCTGGAGATACCACCCAGCGAACTCGCCAAGCTCAAGTGGGAACAGGCGAAGACCGCGGCGGCTTCCGGCGCGAGCACATGGCGGGAACACCCGAACGCCAAGGCACGCCTGGTCCGTCGCGAAGGCCCGCCCAGGCACTAGCGTCAGGTCGCTCCCAGGCACTAGCGTCCGATCAGCAGGTCTAGCCTCGTCCCGGGAGCCGCCCAGTGTCAGCCAGTACAGTGCCTGACAGCACACAGCCGCCGGCCAACCACCAGGTACGACTGGCCGCCCGGCCGTCCGGGCTGCCCCGGGCCACCGACTGGGAGCTCACCAGCGAGCCTGTGCCGGCACCTGGTCCCGGGCAGTTCGCGGTGAAGCTCTCGCACCTGTCCATCGACCCGGCCATGCGGGGCTGGATGAACGCCGGCGCCTCCTATATCCCGCCCGTCAAGATCGGCGCGGTCATGCGAGCCGGCGCCATCGGCCGCGTCACGGCCTCGGAGCATCCGGGCTTCGACGTGGGTGACGACGTCTATGGGGTGTTCGGCGTGCAGGAGTACGCGGTGTCCGACGGCCAGGGCGTCCACAAGATCGACACCTCGCTGGCCGGGCCGTCGATCTACCTGGGCGCGCTGGGGATGACCGGGCTCACCGCATACTTCGGCCTGCTGGACACCGGCCGACTGAAAGCCGGCGACACGGTGGTGGTTTCCGGCGCGGCCGGCGCGGTGGGCAGTGTGGTGGGCCAGCTCGCCAAGATCAAGGGCTGCCGGGTCATCGGCATCGCGGGCGGCCCGGACAAGTGCCGCGCGCTAGTACGGGAGTTCGGCTTCGACGCGGCGATCGACTACCGCGCCGGCAACGTGCGCAAGGCCCTGCGCGAGGCCGCGCCGGGCGGCGTCGACGTCTACTTCGACAACGTGGGCGGCGAGATCCTGGACGACGTGCTGACCTGCCTGGCCCGCGGCGCCCGGGTGGTCATCTGCGGCGCGGTCTCGCAGTACAACGAGACCCAGGTGCGGGGCCCGGCGAACTACATGATGCTCCTGGTGGCGCGGGCCTCCATGACTGGCATGCTGGTGTTCGACTTCCAGGATCGTTATCCGCAGGCCCTGACCGAGCTGGCCGGATGGCTGCGGGCCGGGCAGCTCGTCTCCCGGGAGCACGTGGTGCAGGGCACGGTGGCCGACTTCCCGCAGACGCTGCTGATGCTGTTTGACGGGGTGAACACCGGCAAGCTGGTGCTCGCCCTAATAGACGGGAGCTGACCGCCGGTCAAGGCCGGTGAGCAGGGCCTCGATCACCGTGATGGCCCGGTCGATGTCGGGAGCGCGGTCGGCGATCACGTCGGCGTACAGGAAGCCCTCGCTGATCCGCACGATGGCGTAGGCCAGCGTCGGGGTGTCCAGCCTGACGTCGAAGCAGCCGCGGCCTCGCTCGAGATCGATGAGCTTCTCCAGCGCGCTGGCCATGCCCCGGTGCACGGTGCTGCGGGTGCCGGTCAGCAGGCGCAGCGCAGCCTCCGGGTCAGATTCCACGAACGCCTGCAGCGGGCGGTCCCTGGCGATCGCGCGGAGCACGCCGCCAATCATCGCTACGAGCCGCTCCGTGCCCGCCAGCGACGCGGTGGCCTTTACTTGGTCCCCGAGCAGGCGCCGGGCCCGCCACCAGAGCATCTCGTCGAGCAACTGCTCCCGGTTTCCGACCCGCCGGTACAGCGTGGCCCGGGCCACGCCGAGGCGCCTGGCCAGCGACCGCATGTCCAGCCGCTGCCCGGCGACGAAGGTGTCCACGGCGGCCGCGAAGATCTCGGCCGGGATTCCGGCGGGTGCCGCCGCTCCCCCGGGCACGATCGCACGGGCGTCGTCGTCGCCCAGGCGAGCTGTATGGGTCCGCGCTGTCTTGGTGGGCACTGTCTTGGTGGGCACTGTCTTGGTGGGCACTGTCTTGGTGGGCACTGGCCTCATGAGCCGGCCGTCCGGCTGCCGTTGGCGGTGCGCTTTTCTGCCGCTTGCTGCAAGAGGGCAAGCTCGTCGGTCAGGTAGCCGGCCAGGGTATCGATGTCGGGGACCAGCTCGCGGCAGCTGACCAGGCCGAAGTGCAGCTGGCCGAGGTAGCCCACCAGGGTGATGTTCAGGCCCTGGCCGTCGGTGACCACCGACACCGGGTAGTGCGCGATGAGCCTGGCCCCGCAGAGGTAGACCGGGGTGTTCGGGCCGGGAACGTTGGAGATGGTGATGTTGAACGGCGGCAGCCGGTGCAGCAGTCCGGTGGCGAACACGACCCGGGCCGCCCGCGCGGTCAGCGCCGGCACGGCGAAGTCGCTGATCTGATCGACCAGGCCCTGCGGGATCGCCGCCTGCTGGGCCTTGGCGACCTGCGTCGCGGAGTGGACGATCTCCAGCCGCAGGCCCGGGTCGGTGACACTGGTAGGCAGCGGGGCCAGCATCGCGGACACCTTGTTGCCCAGCGCTCCCTTGCTGGCCGAGTCGCGCACGGACACCGGGATCATCGCGATTAGCGGCTGGTCCGGCAGCGCGTCGTGGTCGATGAGCCAGCGCCGCAGCGCCCCGGCGCACATCGCCATCACGACATCGTTGACTGACACGCCGAAGGCGCTCTTCACCATCTTGACCGTGGCCAGGTCCACGCTGCGGAACGCGAACCTGCGGTGCGGTGTGATCGGCTTGTTGAACGGAGTTGTGGGCGCGCGTCCCGGTCTGGTGGCGATCACCGAACCATCGCCGCGGTTCAGCCCGAGCATGTTGCCGACCAGCGTGTTCACCGCCGGGGCCAGGGTCGGAAGCACCTTGACCAGCTCGTTGGTGATCCGCACGGTCTGCACCGGGCGCCAGGCCAGCCGCGCGGCGGCCTTCGCGGCCAGGAGCGGCAGGCCTGGCGGGCTGGCGGGCTGGAACGGCTCCGCGGGCGGCAGCTCGCGACCGGCTGGGGTGAGGTCAAACAGGACCGTCAGCAACTCGGCGCCTGAGGCCCCGTCGATCGCGGCGTGGTGGATCTTGGTGTAGACGGCGGCGCGCTTCTTGGCCAGCCCGGTGATCAGGTAGATCTCCCACAGCGGGCGGCTGCGGTCCAGCGGGCGGGCGTGCAGCCGGCTGACCTGTTCGGCCAGCTGGGCGTCGGATCCCGGGCGCGGCAACGCGATCTCGCGGACGTGGTACTCGATGTCGAAGTCGGGGTCGTCGGTCCAGTAGGGCTGGTCCAGGCCAAGCGGCACGTTCAGCAGCTTGCGCCGGAGCACGGGCACGAGCGCCACTCGTTCGGCCATCACCTCCGTGAGCCGGGCCAGGGTCAGCGGCTTGGGTGCGCCGCTGGGATCGAGCACGCTCAGCCCTCCGACGTGGCCCGTGGTGTTGGCCGTCTCGAGGGCGAGGAAGGAGGCATCCAGTCCGGTGAGTTGCTGCATTTCCCGTTCCTCCTCAGCCTGCGGCGGGGGTGAAATTTCTTCCCAGCCAGTCCCGCAGCGCTTCGGTCACGACGTCCGGGACCTCCAGCTGCGGTGTGTGCCCGACTCCGGGCAGGATAACCGTCTCCCAGCGCGGATTGCGGGCCGCCGCCTGGCGCATGCTGGCCACCGGGACCAGCCGGTCGGCCTCGCCGCCGATGAGCAGGACCGGAACCCGTACCGAGGCCATCATCTCCCAGTACCGCCGCCGGAGGCCAACCACCCGCATCAGCGACCGGGACGCGGCCAGGAAGGCCTGGTCCCTGGCTCGTGCTGGCTGGCTCTGCCGCTCGGCGGCCAGCGCGATCGACGCGGTGAGCATGGCCGGGTCAGCCCGGGACGGGTCGGCGAAGCAGAGGTCGACGACGCGCTGGACGGCCAGTTGCGGCGGCGTGCGGGCCATGACCGTCCTGACGTAGAGCTCGCCCAGACCGGGCAGCGCGTACAGCAGGAACTGGCTGCCCACCCGCCGGTCGGGGGTCCGCCGGGGCAACGGCAGTGCCGGATCGATGAGGACGAGGCCCTGGACGGTGTCCGGCGCGGCGGCCGTCTGCAAGATGGAGATCAGCCCGCCCATAGAATTCCCCGCCAGAATCACTGGGGTGCCGGTCACCTCCTGGACGAACAGGTCCAGGAGCCTGGTGTTGCGCTGGACGGTCGACGTGTAGCGCCCGCCCGGGGTCAGGCCGAACCCGTGCAGGTCCAGCGCGACCGCGCGGCGATCGGCCGCCAGCTGGGGTCCGATCAGGCACCAGTTCAGGTGCGAGCCGCCCAAGCCGTGCACGAACACGATCGGCGGCTCATCCCGGTCAGGGCCAGAACCGGGGCTTTCGCCGAATTCGACCCAGTGCACCGGGCCGTCCAGGTCAGTGACGTAGCCGTGCGCTCCCCACCGCGCCGCGAACGCCCGCGGCGCCGGCCTGGTGGCGGTTCGCCGCGCCATAGCCGGGCCGGTCATCTGGGAGCTGGGTACAGCGGCCGCAGCGCCAGCGGCGGACGGAACGGGATTCGCTGGCCGGCCGGGACGGCCAGCCGGTCAGCGATCAGCCAGAGCGTCGCCGGGTCCACGCCGAAGCCGACATGGCTGCAGCGGACCTCCACGTTCTGATGCAGCGCGGTCTCCGGCTCGATGCACGCCTGCCAGGACACGACACCGTCCCAGCGGGAGTAGACCGACGTCGACGGCACGTCGAGGGGCTGGGACCGCCGCTCGGGGGTGGGCAGCATGCGGCCGGGGGCGTGCAGGAAGCTGAGGCGCCGGTAAGGACCATGGGCGTGATTCTGGCGTGGGTCATGCAAGGCGAAGGGGCTGCCCAGGGTAATGACCTGCCGGACCTGCCGGGGATGTCGGCGTGCCATTTCCCTGGCGTAGATGCCGCCCAGGCTCCAGCCCACCAGGGAAACGGGGCGCCCAGTCCGTTCGGCATGATCGAGGAGCGCACGGGGCAGCCCGGCCAGCACCGCCTCGGAGGGCCCGTGATTACGGCCGAGGTCCCAGCCGCGGACGTCGTAGCCCAGCCAGCTCAGGAAGGCCCGCAGCGGCACGGTGCTCGAATCGCCGGCCAGCAGCCCGGGGAAGACCAGCACCCCGTGACCGTCGCCGCGCGGGGCGGCCGCCAGGCCGGGCGCGGCGAGCAGCAGGGCGACGAGATCAGCCAGCCCGCGGATGGGCTCGGTCAGCAGCAGCCCGGCCGACGGGCCGCCGGCCGGATGCCCGCCGTCATCTGAGGCTGGGGGCGCGGCATCACCGGTCCCCCTGGAGCCTCCCCGAACGAGGTACATCACTATCCCCTCCGTCGCGTGGTCGCGGCAACCTAGGCAAGGCGGTGATACACACTTAATATATGTCTCACTGACGTAGATGTCCCACTGACCGAAGTGGCCCCTCCAGCAAAGATGCGCCTTTAGGGGGCGGGGATGAGCTTTAATCTGGCGACCATCCTGACCGAGACGACCCTGGCCGCGCCGGACTCCCCGGTCTGCCGTATCGGCGGGAACACGACCACCTATCGCGAGCTTGACGACCTGTCGGGCCGTGCCGCGTCCGGGCTGCCCGAGGCCGGGCTGAGCCCCCGTCGGCTGCATGACCGGGGTAGCGGACCGTGACGGCGACTGGTTGTCATGGCCGGCCACACTAGTGCTGTGCCTGGAACCAGCAAAGACGATGAGCCCGCCCGGCCAGATCTTGCCCGTGATGATCGGGCGGATTCGCAGGACGGCCCGCGAGACCCAGCTGCCGACAGCGCGCTGATCCTGGAGGGCATCCGGGCGCTGCATGGCCGACTGGATGAGTACGAGCGGCGGGTAACGCCCCCGGAACGCCCGAGCCAAAGTGATGCACAGCGCCTTGCTGAGGGCGGCAGACCCGGCTCTATACCAGCCTGGAGGCGTCCCACTCAAGGCGAGGCCCGCTGGCAGGTCACATTCGCAGTAGCGGTCGCGGTCGCGCTGCAATTCCCGCTGCCCGGCCGGCTCGTCCTGCTGCGTCCGGTCTGGCTGCTGCCAGCGCTGGAGGGACTACTGCTGCTGGGCCTGGTGATGGTTAACCCGCGGCACATCAACCGGGAATCGCGCGCGGTCCGGGTGGCGAGCCTCACCCTCGCCGCTCTACTGAGCCTGGCTAACGCATGGTCGGTGGCACGGCTCGTGACCGGGCTGGTGCAGGGCACCGAAGGGAACAACGCCGGACCGCTCCTGATCACCGGCGGGGTCATCTGGCTCACTAACGTCATCATCTTCGGCCTGTGGTACTGGGAGTTCGACCGCGGCGGCCCGGTTTCCCGGGCGAACGCCACCCGTATCTTTCCTGACTTCCTATTCGTGCAGATGACGAGCCCGCACCTGGCTCCGCCGGGCTGGGAGCCCGCGTTCGGCGACTACCTGTACCTGTCGTTCACCAACGCGGCGGCCTTCAGCCCCACCGATGTCATGCCGCTGTCCCGCTGGGCGAAGATGGGCATGACGGTGCAAGCCGTCATCTCGATCGTGACCGTCGCCCTAGTCGTGGCCCGTGCCGTCAACATCCTCAGGTAACGGCCGGCGGTTACCGGTTGCGCCACTGGGGACGGCGCCTGGCAGCGAAGGCAGTGACGCCTTCGATGGCGTCATCTCGGTGGCCACTTTCGGCGGGACGGTACGCGGCAGCCGGATGAGGTGGTGACCCGGTTGCCGGGGCCGAACGACCGGACGTAGACCGGCTGGCCGATCGGTTCGTGTGCCCCCGTGAGCAGGTCGAGAAGGTCAGGGTCATCGCCCTGGGCCACGAAGCGGCGTCCGTCGGCATCCAGGCGCCCGACGACGACGCCGGTGCGGGCGCCGTCACGTCTGTGCTTGACGGTGTAGGTCTCGATGCTAGCCGGGCCGTCGGCGTAGCGGGCCTGCGGTGGCGCGGCCCTGCCGTCGATGTCGGCCTGCAGGTCCTTGCTGTTACTGGGGGTCCAGGCGGCCGGGGTGGTGGAGTACACGCCGACGGAGTACTTGCTCATGATGCCGCCGTTGGCGCCGACCAGCCCGTAGCTGCCGGGAGCGCTGCGGGCTCGCTGGACGGTTTCGGCGATGGCGTGCATGGAGTAGTTGTTGCCCGGGCCGCCGAAGAACGGCAGGCCGCCGGTGACGGTGAGGCCACGCGGATCTTCGGGGTCAAGGCCAAGCCCGTCGCAGATGTTGAAGACCGGCGCGGGAAAGCAGCTGTACAGGTCGATCGTCGCCAGGTCGGCGGCGCCGATGCCCGCCTGGTCGAGGGCATGCTGCACGGCCATGACCGACGCCGGGCCGGCCGACAGGTCAGCACGGTCCATCAGGCCCCGTTCGCGCAGGTCCGCGTGGCCGTGCAGGAAAACCCACCGGTCCTGGGGAATGCCCAGGCGCCGCGCCGCGGCCACCGAGGTCAGCAGTACGGCGGCGCCCTGGTTGACCTTCTCCCGGGCCACGATGTACCGGGTGTACGGGTCGGCGATGGGCCGGTTCGCCTCGGTCGGGGTGACCAGTTCGGCCGCGCTGCGCTGCACCCGCGCCGCGGCGTGCGGGTTGGCCGCGGCGACCTTGGTGAACGGCGTGAACAGCGCGCCCATCGCGGCCGCGTACTCCTGGCGGGTCTGCTTGAGGCGGGCCCGCCGGGCGTTGTCGATCAGCGCGTACTGGCTGGGCGCGCCGGTGAGCCCGTGTGCGGCCAGGGGAGCGGACATCATGCCGCTCAGCCCGTAGCCGCGGTCTTCCAGACTGCCCTCGGCGTGTTCGGTGAAGTCGGGCCTTTCGCTTTCATGGGCAAAGTGCTCGATGGTGGAGATGGCCTCCGACCCGAAGATCAGCGTCACCTGACTGCCGCCGCCGGCGATCACGGCGGCGAACTCGTTGACCAGATGCTGCGGGGCCTGGCCGCCGGAGGTCTCCAGGACGGCGCGGGCCGGGCTCGCGGCCATCCGGCCCGCCACGGACCGGGGGTAATTGTCCGAACGGCCCAGGGGTGCCCGCGCTCCCGGAACGGAATTCTCAAACTGGCGGACGCCGACCACGGTATCGATCGCCGCTGCTACCGCGGCCGGATCTGCCCCGGTGTCGGTCAGCGCGTCGGCGGCCGCGTCGGCGGCCAGGTCGACCGGGGAAAGCCTGCGGTAGGTCTCGGCGTCGAGGCGTTCGGACGCCTGGCCGACCCCGACCACGACGGGAGTGCGCGGACCAAACTGGTTCATGAGGCGGCTCCGGGAAGGGTTCGGGCCAGGTCAGCGATCCGCTGCTCGCAGTCGGCGACGATCTGGCGGGTGATCTCCGCGGCCGGCCTGATCCGCTGGAACGAGCCGACCACCTGGCCGATGAAGAACGACTCGAGGCGGAGCGCGCCTTCGTGGCCCGCCTGTGCGGCCGCGTCGATGCGCTGCCAGGCGTCGTTGACCAGCATCGGCTGCAGGGGCATGGGCAGCGGCGCGGGGCTGCCCGGCCGCTCCCACTCCTCGTGCCAGGCGCTGCGCAGCTGGCGGGCGGGCTTGCCGGTCCTGGTCGGCGAGCGCACCGTGTCCGAGCTAGTGGCCTGCAGGAACTTGTCCTTGATGGCCTGGTTGGCGACATCCTCTTGGCTACTGAGCCAGACCGACCCGCACCAGACGCCGGCCGCGCCGAGCGCCAGCGCGGCGGCCATCTGGCGGCCCGAGGCGATGCCGCCGGCCGCCAGCACCGGGCGCCCGGCGGCGATGTCGACGATCTCCGGGGTGAGGACCATGGTGGCGATGGTGCCGGTGTGCCCGCCCGCCTCGGTGCCCTGCGCGATCAGCAGGTCCACGCCGGCCTCGATCTGCCTGACCGCGTGCCTGGGCTGCCCGACCAGCGCGGCGACCGCCACGCCTTCCGTCTTGGCCCGGGCGACCAGGCCGGGCGGCGGGGTGCCCAGCGCGCTGGCGATGAGCGAGATCGGGTGCCGGAACGCGACGTCGAGCAGGGCGGCCGCGCCGGCCGGGTTGAGGCTGGCGGCGATCTCGTCGTGCTCGGCGCTTGCGTGCGGCGCGGCTTCGGGGATGCCGTACCGGTCGAGCAGGTCACGGACGAAGGCCAGGTGCCCGGCGGGGATCTGGGCGCGAAGGCTCGCGACGAGGCGGTCCGGGTCGCCGGGGACGAACTTCTCCGGGACGAGCAGGTCGACGCCGTACGGTTTGCCGCCGGTCTGGTCCTCGATCCAGGTCAGCTGGGCGTCGAGTTCCGCCGGGGTATAGGCCGAGGCGGCCAGCACGCCGAAGCCGCCCGCGTTGGTGACCGCGGCGACGACGCCGGGCGAGCGGTTGAAGCCGACGATCGGGTACGGCACGCCGACGAGGTCGGTGAAGGCGGTCTTCATCAGCTGTGACCCTCCGTCCAGGTGACGACGGCGTCGAGCGCCTCGATGCTGCTTCCGTTGACCAGGAAGTCGAGCACGTGCCCGGCCGTGATCATCGCCTCGTTGCCCAGCGTGACCAGGTAGGACAGGCCGACGTTGACCATCGCGGCGAAGTCCACCATGGCCGAGGAACTGGCGCCGCTCTGCAGGCTGGTCAGTCGCTGCCCGGTGATCTGACGCTCGCCGGTGATCTGGTCAGGCACGGCTGCTCCTTCCAGCGCCAGCACGCACTCCCTCTCCCCGGATCGGTCCACGACCGGAGACCCTCCCCCGCAATCTACGGGACTGGTAAGCCCGAGGCTGGCGGCCCACCCACACCAGGCCCGGCGGGAACGCGTCGGGCGGGCATTGGCCAGTTGCCCGCCGCCGGACGCCAGCGCCGAGCTTATATTGACTCCGTGAAGGCGCCCCGTCGCCTGTCGATCCCGGGCTGCATCGGCTGCGGGGCGATGAGGCAGTATGAGAGCTGCGCGGGGGCCTGCCGCGAGCGCAGGCTTGAGCTCGTCAGCGGCGGTGACTACGACGAGCTGACGGCGGCCGCGGCGGCCTGTCGTGTTCGCATCGAGGGGCTCTGGGATGTTGTCGGGGAGCTGGCACGCAGAGAGCCAGGCCCGGGCGAGTGGCGGGCCGCGTATGAGGCGGTTCGGCTATCAGCGCGTTCAGCGCTGCGACGTTTCAGGCCCGCAGCTGAGGGCCGCGGTGATGAGCTGCCTTCGCCCGCGGAGACCGTGATCGTCTGGCGATGCCAGGACTGCGGGGGCGTTGATGCTCCGCACCCCGTGTTGTCTGCGAGCGCGGCGTTGCACTGCGCGGAACAGGTCCCGGCGTCACGCAATTGCGTCGCCGAAAACGCTTCAGAAGGGATGAACCGGCCGGTCTCCTACCGTTTTCCGCTTTATTTGCGAGCCTGGGCTCCGGCGTCGTGGAAGACAAGCCCGAGGGCAGCTAGGAACCGGCGCCGGGCAAGCTGGCGGGTTTCGGACATGGCGATCGTGGCGGGAGAGGTGCGGAGAGGCTGATCCCTGGTCCGTTCGGGATAAAGAAGACTCGCCGCGGGTCAGTCGGGCGGCGGCGCGTCGCGGAGCCGGTCCCGGCCCCGCCTGACTGTGGCCCGTAGGTCCTCGGCCAGGTTCTCCAGCGCGGGCAGCGCCGCGACCAGCGCGGCCTGCTGGCCGGCGGGCAGGCCGGTCACCGATTCGGATATCACCGCGCCGCGCTGCGCGGTGATCCGCTCGTAGACGGCCTGGCCTTTCGGGGTGACCTCGACCCGGGCCGCGCGGAAATCATCGGGGTCGCGCAGCCGCTTTATCAGCCCGAAGGAATCGAGCTTTCCGATGACACGGGAAAGCATCGTCGGATTGATGCCCTCGAGTTCGGTGAGTTCGGCCAGGCTGAGCGGGCCGCGGGTGGTCGCTATCCCCAGTACCGAGGCCTGGGTCGGGGTCAGCCCTTCCTCCCGGGAAGCGGCGTTGAGCTGCCGCGCGAGCTTCAGGACGACACGCCTCAAGCGGATGACCGTGTCATCGTCCATGCTCGGCGCTCCCTGTTGAATTGCCTGCGAGGAATGCAGTATAGGATCACGCCGGATATTCGTCGTGGCGGTGGAACCACGACATGTCCCCCTCGTTACGCCCGAGCGGCGCCCGGTCGAGCCATTGCCACATGGCCCAGGTCGCGTCGCCGCCGCGGGCGTAGGCGGAATAGGTGTGGTAGACGGCGTCGTCGTCGCGCGCGAACGCGCTCAGCCCGTGCGCTTCGGCCGGCAGCACGCTCGGGTCGAGCCAGGCCTCGCGCATCGGCGCGAAGTTGTGCTCCGCGCCGCCCGCCACGCTCTGCACCGTGTAGGAGACTCCGAAATCGACGTTGAAGCTGCTGTGGTACGACGATACCCACGGGAAACTCCAGCCCATCCGCTGCCGGTAGGCGATCAGCTTCTCGACGGGGGCGCGCGAGATGGCGGCCAGCGCCACGTCGTGGTGTTCCAGGTGGACCCGTATCCCGTCGAACCCGTCGGCCACCGAGGAGCACACCGGGCAGCCCGCGTCCCAGTCAGGCCCGAACATGAAGTGGTACACCAGCAGCTGAGAACGGCCGCCGAACAGGTCGCCGAGTGAGGTTTCCCCGTGCTCGCTGTCGAAGCGGTAGTCCTCCTCCACCGGCACCCAGGGTAGTTCCCGGCGCCGGCGAGCCAGTTCGTCGCCGCGCCTGGTCAGCTCCTTCTCGGCCTCGAGCAGGTCCAGCCTGGCCTTACGCCATTCCTCGCGGGTTCCGACCGGGTGATCCATGGCTTGGCTCCTTTCAGTGTTCGCATCGGTTCACTAGTAAGAGACAAACCGACGACTAACCTCATCGCGGTTCGGCAAACTCGGCAGGCAGGCCGAACGGCCCGCTGGCTGGCCGGCAGGTGCTGCAGCGCCGCCACGAAGGCCAGCTCCACGCTTTCCCGCTCCTGGTAGCGGGCTTCGGGGTTGGTGCTGTCGTCGGCTGGCTCGGCGTCCGGGTAGGGCTCCAGCCAGACCCGTTCGGTCACCGGCTCGCCGAGGTCGTAGACGTCGGTCCGGGCCGGCCCGTGCTCCGGCGAGAGAACCCGGCGTCTCCGGCTCGCGGCCAGCCGCAGGCAGGCGTGGGTGGCGATCCGGTACAGCCAGGACCGCAGTTCACTACGGCCCTCGAACTTGCCCAAGCCGCGCCAGGCGGCCAGCAGGGTCTCTTGCAGCGCGTCGTCGGCGTCGTGTACCGAGCCGAGCATCCGGTAACAGTAGGCGCGCAGCGGGCCCTGGTGGGCGGCGACCAGCTTCTCGAACGCGGCCTCGTCGCCGTGGCGGGCGGCGGCGATCAGGTCGGCTTCCGTGCTGCCGACGTTGTTAGAGGCGATCCGCCAGCCAGGCATGCACTTCGCCGGTGCGGTTGGTCAGCAGCGTGAGGTGGCCGTCGTCGTCGCAGCGGCGGGGCCGTACTGATGCCGGGAGTTCGGCGTGCCGTTGTGCACGAGCACGGGGTGCCCGCCGGGGTCCCCCGCCTCCTCGATGGCCAGCGTCCGGCCGTCTGGCGTCCGGACGGTCCGCTGCGTGCTTGCTGCCATGGATCCTCTCCCTGGTCAGCGGGTCAGTCGGTGGCGAGGATGACGTCTGACGCCTTGATCACGGCGGTGACCTGCGAGCCTTCGGCCAGACCGAGCTGTTGCACCGCCTCCACCGTGATCGATGCCACCAGGCGCACACCGCCGGCGTCCAGTTCCACGTTGGCGATGGCCTCGCCGCTGTTGATGCCGGTGACACGGGCCGGGATCTGGTTCCGCGCGCTCAGCCGCATGGCTCTTACTCCTTGTGGTTGTCGGTGTTTGCCGCAGTTCCTGATGGTGTAGTGCCTCATCGGGCACTACGCGTGCGACATTACGCTACTCGTCGGCGAGGCGGCGGGAACCATGCGCCGACGCGTACCGCCTGCTCTGGTCCGGGTGGGCCGGCTGAACTTCGGCAGGCGCTAGCCAATCCGGGCCAACTTCCCACGGGCGAGCTGGACAACGCGGTCGAATACAACGACGAGAGCGAAGAAACGTTCCTCCGCCGTCTATGGCGGGACCCCTACGGCGACGAGCCGATCTGACCGACGCCTTTTCCGCTCACTCTGTGTCTCTCACGGGTCCTGTGATGCACGAAGGAGCTGTGTTGCGATCGGCTGCTAAAAGATCGTGGAAGATCGGGCTTACGCGGAGCATTTGGTACCCCCGAGTTGCCCGGATCCTCCGCAGAGGCCAGATCCTCCACTATAAATCACACACATCTCGAATTGGTGAACGAATAACACTCGGATGGGGTTAGTGTTACCAGTGAGGCGTCCGGGATTACATCCGACCTCGGCGACGGTCAAGAGGACGAGCCTGGTCGTTCATGTTGGGCCAGGACGACAGGTGTGCACGTGTCCAACATCCTGGCCAAGCTCCAGGCGGCTTCGCGGACCGAAACCACCGCCGTCGCCCAACGGCTCGATCAGCTGGGGTAACGGGACCAGGTCCAGGGCGGCGCGGATGATGCTGTCGGTGTCGATGCCGTTGTAGCGGTACAGGTCCTCGATAGACCCGGACTGGCCGAACTGCGCTACGCCCAGCGCGGCGTGCGGCACCCGGTTGACGGTAGCCAGGAACGACAGCGTGTGCGGGTGCCCGTCCAGGACGGTGACCAGCGGGGTGGCGCGGGCCGCCGGGAACGCCTGCTCGAGGATCCACGGCTCACCGGGCGGCTGATCCGCGCCCTGGACGCCCTGGCGGGCGCGCAGCGCGCGGAACAGCAGCCCTGGGCTGGTCACGCAGACGACGTCGGCGGGCACCTCGGCCGCCTGCAGCCGCTCGGCCGCGGCCAGCGCCTCGGGCACGACCGCGCCCATCACCGCGATGGTCACCGCAGGCTGGCTGGCGCGGCGCAGCGGGTAGGCGCCGGCCACGACCTGTCGGCGGCGGCGTTCCCTGGCCGCCGGGTCGGCCGGCACATCGGCCAGCTTCTGGCTGACCGGCCGGGTGGACAGCCGCAGGTAGGCCGAACTGCCGTCGGGCCGACCCAGCCGGGCCAGGCTGGCCAGCAGGCACCATTCGGTGTCGATGGCGAAGGCCGGCTCGTAGCTCACGCAGCCCGGCTGCTCCATCCCGATCGACGGGGTGGTGATCGACTGGTGCGCGCCGCCCTCCGGCGCCAGGCTCACCCCGGACGGCGTGCCGACCAGGATCGACTGGCCGCCCGCGTAGATGCCGAACGACCACGGCTCGAGCGCGCGCTCCACGAACGGGTCGTACAGCACGCCGATAGGGAACAGCGGCTGGCCCCAGCGGCTCCAGGTCGCGCCGAGCTCGCCGAGCAGGCCGACCAGGTTGGTTTCGGCGATGCCGAGCTCGATGTGCTGCCCGGTCGGCTTCTCCCGCCAGTGCAGGATGGTCTCGGCGTCGTCGGCGAACCAGTCGGTCCGCTCCCGGGCCGACCACACGCCGACCTTGTTCACCCAGCCGCCGAGGTTGGTGCTCGAGCTGACGTCCGGGCTCACCGTCACCACCCGCCGGGCCGCCTCGGGCGCCTCCCTGGTCAGGTCGAGCAGGGCCCGGCCGAGCGCCGCCTGGGTGGTGGCCACCCCGGTCGGCGTCCGGCCGAGGTCGGGCGGGACCCGGGGCGCGGCATGCGGGGGCAGCAGCGGCCGGCGCAGCCGCCGGGCGGTCTGCTCGCATAGTGCCCCGGCCGCGCTGTCCCCTGCGGAGCGCTGCCACGGCCGGCCGGGGTCGGCGCCCAGCTGCGCCGCCAGGTCGCCGAGCTGGGCCTCGGTGAGCAGCGCGGAGTGGTTCTGCGGGTGCCCTTCGACGGCCAGGCCGTAGCCCTTGATCGTGTAGGCCAGGATGATCGTGGGCCTGCTGTCGTCGATGGCCTCGTAGGCCTCGTCCAGCGCGGCCAGGTCATGCCCGCCGAGGTTACGGATGGCCCTCGTCAGGGCGGCGTCGTCGAGGTCGGCGATGAGCCGGGTGAGCGGCTCGTCCCCGGCCGGCAGCCGCCGGCGCAGCTCGTCTGGGGGGCAGCGGAGCAGCCGCTGGTATTCGGGGTTGGGCATGGCGTCGATCCGGTGCCGCAGCGCCTCCCCGCCTGGCCGGGTGAACAGCTCCGTGAGCAGCCGGCCGTACTTCAGCGTAATGACCTGCCAGCCCGCGGCGGTGAACATGCCCCGCAGCCGGTCGGCGGTCATCAGCGGGACCACGCGGTCCAGCGACTGGCGGTTCACGTCGACGACCCAGACGATCTCGCCGAGATCGGCCACGCCGGGGTCGACGATGGCTTCCCAGACGGCGCCCTCGTCGAGTTCGGCGTCACCGAGCAGCGAGTACTGGCGGCCGGCCCCCGCGGTGCCATTCCTGCTTGGGCCGTTCCCGCTTTCGAGGTACCGGCTCAGGTAGCGGCGTGCCACCGCGCCCCAGATCGGGGCGGTCGCGCCGATGCCCACCGATCCTGTGGAGTAGTCCACCGGATCGGGGTCCTTGACCCGGCTCGGATAGCTCTGCAGGCCACCGAACGCTCGCAGCGTGGGCAGGTAGGACTCGTCGAGCTCGCCGAGCAGGTAGTTGATCGCGTGCAGCACGGGCGAGGCGTGCGGCTTGACCGACACCCGGTCCTCGGCGCGCAGGTGCCGGAACCACAGCGAGGTCATGATCGAGACCATCGACGCGGACGACGCCTGATGACCGCCGACCTTCAGCCCGCCGGGGTTGGGCCGGACCCGGTTCGCGTGGTGGATGATCGCCGTGGACAGCCACAGCACCTGGCGCTCGATCTCGGCCAGCGTGTCCAGGCTCCCGGTGTCCTGCTTCAGCTCGGTCATGCGTGAATGACAGCATGGCGGGATTTTTTACACAACCCGCCGGCCAGCCGATTCCTATATTGAGAGCCAGTAGCAGCGCTCCTGCCCGTAGTCGGCGAAGCCGGCCCGGAGCAGGATCGGCCCGGAGGTTTCGACGCGGCCTTTCACCAGGGCCAGCGCCGCGCCGTGCTCGCGGGCCAGCCGCAGCCGTTCGGCCAGCACCGCCCGGTAGCTGCCGCGCCGCCGGTACTCCCGCAGAGTGACCGCGCCCCACAGCTCGGCGACCTCGTCGCGCAGCGTGCACCCGCCGGACGAGACGGGCTCCTGGCCGATCATGGCTAGCACGCGGAAGCTGGACCAGGTCGACAGGTTCCGGGTCATCTCGGCGAACTCGCGGGCCAGCGCGGCGCCGGTCGGCTCCCTCCTCCCCCATCCGCGCACGGTGACCATCGACGCCGCGCGGAACGTGCGCTCGTCGGCGACCAGCTCCACGCGCACGCCCGCAGGGACGTCCAGGTCCGGCAGGCCGCCGCTCAGCTCGCGGGCCAGGATCTGCACCGCGTCGATCTGCTTGCCGCCCCGCGCGCACAGTGTCCTCTCGGTGTCCGCCGGCCGGGTCGCCGACGAGACCCACCAGGCCACCCCGTGCAGGCCCCACCGGCGAACGCACGCGGCGACCTCGTCGATGACCTCATCCGCGGGTCTTTGGGTCCGGCCCGCCCGCGACCGGGTGACCTGGGCGGCGGGGAAGACCGGGTCGAGGGCCCAGTCCGGGTAGCGGATGAGCCGGTAGTCGTCGGCCAGCACCTCGATGGCGCCGTGGGGGCGCCATTCCATCGCGATCGCCGCGTCAAGCACTCGCTGCGGTGTCCAAGAGCTCAACGCCGAACCTCCTGGTGGGCCTGGCGCCGTAGCTGCGGGCCCGCTCCGCCCCGGCGCTGTCTCCCTTTGTACCGAACGAGGCATGGTGTGTGCCCTGGTTATCGTGCGTGCCCGGTGATGGCGGCGCTGGCCGCGGCGGCGGCGCCCATCGCCAGCGCAACGGCCAGCGCGAGGATGGGACGGCCGGCCCCGAAGCCAGCCAGCACGGCGCCGGCCAGGGCGGCGCCGGCCGCCGCCCCGCCGTTCATGATCGAGTTGATCCAGGCCTGGGTCTGGATGCCGCCGCCGCGCGGCGCGGCGTTGGCCGCTTGGCTGAACAGCGTGGCCAGCGTCGGCCCAGGCACAGCCCGGCCAGCGGGGCGGCGACCGCGAGCAGCGGAGCGTACAGCCCGGCCCCGGTCAGCAGGGCCAGCCCGCCGGCGTAGCCGGCCAGCAGCCGGGCCAGCCGCCGGTCCCGCGGTTGGGTGCCCGCTGCGGGAACGCGGGCGCCGAGCAGCAGGCTGCCCAGGATGCTGCCGATCGACACCTCGGCCAGCAGCGGGCCCGCGGCCCACAGGGCGTCGTGGTGCCGGACGTAGGCGGTCAGCGCGACCTCGGTCGCGCTGAGGGCCGCGTTGGTCAGCGCCGCCGTCACCAGGAGCCGGCGCAGCGCGCTCGACCGGAGCACGTGCCCACGCCGGGGGCCCGGCTCCGGGCGGCCGGCCTGCCTGCCGATGACGGGCACGGCGACGCCGGTCAGCGCGAGCATCAGGCCCAGGGCCGCGGCCGGGGCGATGCCGGTGGCCAGGGCGCTGGCCAGCACCGGGCCGGTGATGTAGGCCAGGTCGAACACCGCGGCATCCAGCGCGAAGGCAGCCGACGTGAACCTGCCGCCCGCGTGCGCCGACCACAGGCTGCGCATGCCCGGGCTGAGCGGCGGGTTGACCAGGCCGGCTACCGCCGCGGCGCCGATCAGCAGCCCGGCCGGCGCCCTGGCCAGGGCGCCGCCGAGCAGGGCGAGCAGGGCCAGCGCATAGCCGGTCCCGCAGGCCACGGCGACCGGGATAAGCCCGCGCCGGTCAGCCAGCCGACCGCGGACCGGGCCGGTCACAGCCTGGCCCAGGGTGTAGCCGGCCACCACCAGGCCCGCCACCGCCATCGACGCGTGCTGCGCCGCCACCAGCAGCAAGGTGATGCTGACCATGCCCTGCGGCAGCCGGGCGCAGACGTCGGCGACCGCGAGCCTGCGCAGTACAGGCTCGGCGAACAGCCCCCGGTACGACGCGGCGACCGATTCGGTGCTCACCGGGCTAGGGGCGGCGGCGATCCGTGGCGCTGGCCACGTTCGCGACGATCACCGCGAACGGGGGGATCACCAGCGCCACCGCCGAGACGATGACGGCCGCGAGCGTCGAGAACCGGTCAAGCACCGCCCAGGATAGGACGAACATGCCGATGCAGAGGGTCATGAGCGCGAAGTACCAGCGTTTGTCGCCGCGCGACGGCTGCGGACCCGCCGGTCCGTTCGGGTCTATGTCTTTACCCGCCACGGGGTCTGCGATGCCCGGCTGTCGGCCGCCCGAAACGCGGCGGCCCCGCCGGGTTCGGGCCGGCGCGGCGTACGGCTGTGCGGGGGCGGGCCTGGTTATGTTCATATGCATGTTCGACGAAAGCGATGTGCTGGACGGGCTGAACGACCAGCAGCGGCGGGCGGTGACGCATCAGGGCGGACCGCTGCTGGTGCTGGCCGGGGCGGGCACCGGGAAGACGCGGACGCTCGTGGCGCGGGCGGCATGGCTGCGCGGCGCCCAGGGCGTGCCGGCCAGCCGGATCCTGCTGCTGACGTTCACCCGGCGCGCGGCCAGCGACATGCTCGCCCGCGCGACGGCCGGGTCGGGCTCGTCCGAGCGGATCTGCGGCGGGACGTTCCACGCCATCGCGCACAAGATCATCCGGCAGCACGCGGAGTCGTTCTCACTGCCGCCGCAGTTCACCATCCTGGACCCGGGCGACACCGCCGACATCCTGGACGTACTGCGCCCGGACCACGGCCTGGCCGAGGCGGGCCAGCGGGCGCCGCGGGCGGCGGCGTGCGCGGATATCTACACCCGGTGCGTGAACACCTGCCGGCCGGTCAGCGAGGTGGTGACCGCCAGTTTCCCCTGGTGCGCGCCGTTCACCGGGCAGCTGGCCGGGCTGTTCCGGGCTTACACCGCGCGCAAGCGGGCCCGGTACCTGCTGGACTTCGACGACCTACTGCTGTTGTGGCAGGCGGCGCTGGCCGACCCGGTGGCCGGGCCGGTGCTGCGCGGCATGTTCGACGCGGTCCTGGTCGACGAGTACCAGGACGTCAACGCGGTCCAGGCCAGCATCGTGCGGCTGCTGCAGCCGGACGGGAAGCAGCTGACCTGCGTGGGCGACGACGCGCAGGCCATCTACGGGTTCCGCGGCGCCGACCCGGCGCACCTGCGGCAGCTGGTCGCCGACTACCCCGGGCTGGACATCGTCCGGTTGGACCGCAACTACCGGTCCCGGCAACCCATCCTCGACCTGGCCAACCTCGTCCGCCCGTCCGCGCCTGGCCTGGACCTGACGCTGACTGGCGACCGCGGCCCGGGGCCATTTGGGGAATCTGGGGTGGCGCCGCTGCTGATCCGCTGCCACGACGAGGCCACCCAGGCGCGGGAGATCTGCGCCCGCGTGCTGGCCGCGCACGAGGACGGCGCCGCGTTGCGGGACCAGGCGGTACTGGTCCGCGCCGCTCACCACAGCGACATCCTGGAAATCGAGCTCGGCGCCCGCAAGATCCCGTACGTCAAGTTCGGCGGGCTGCGGTTCACCGACACCGCCCACATCAAGGATTTCCTCGCCACGGCGCGGATCCTGGCCAACCCCGCCGACGACCTGGCCTGGTTCCGGCTGCTGCGGCTGCACGAGGGCATCGGGCCGGTACACGCCCGCCGGGTCCTGGCCGTCCTGACCGCAGGCCCAGACGGTCCGGCCGACGGCTGGCAGCAGGCCATAGACGCCGCCCCGGCCCGGTCCCGTCGCGCCCTGGCGACGACCCTCGGCCGCCTCGCCGAGGCGGCGGGCGATCCGGTGAGGGCGATCCTGGAGATCCTGGATCCGCTGATCCGCGCCCGCTACCCTGACGCCGCGGTCCGGATCACGGACCTGCAGCGACTCGCCGACGCGGCGGCGGCCCAGCCCTCGCTGCACGACGCGCTCGCCGAGCTGACCCTGGATCCGCCGGTCTCCGCAGCCGACCTGGCCGGGCCGCCGCGCCTCGACGAGGACTACCTGACCATCTCCACCATCCACGCCGCCAAGGGCCTGGAATGGCCGGTCGTGCACCTGTCCCAGCTGGTAGACGGCGCGCTCCCCAGCGACATGGCCCTCGGCGACCCCGGTGGGCTGGCCGAGGAGCACCGGCTGTTCTACGTCGCCATCACCCGGGCCCGCGACCACCTGTACCTGTACGCGCCACAGCGGCTGCACTACCACCGCCGCGGCCGCGACGACCGGCACGGGTTCGGCCAGCTGACCCGCTTCCTTCATGCCGAGGCCCTCGCCGCCTGCGACAGCGCCACCGCCGCCCCGCTGACGCCGACGCTGCCCGCCATCGGCCCGCTGGCTACCCGGGTCGACGCGGCCCTCGGCTCCTTGTGGGATGGCTGACATGACGGAAGCGTTAAGGCGCTGCGCTGGAAAACCCCAGGTGAAACACCCAAGGCTGCCTCCGTCCCCCGCGGTGCGGCTTTTCGGCGTTAGTTGTTTGAACCCGACAGGGCGGACAACCGTGTAAAGGGCGGAGGGGGAGCTTTTACGTGGTTTGCTCCTAACAGTCCCGTCTGAGGGCTACGCGGACGCCGGGCGGACGTGCGCAGGCCTGGGCCGGGAGACAACGGTTCGATCTGCTGCGGGACAGGGAGCTCCCGGGGCGGGCCACCGGGCCGCTGTTACCGGGTACGGCGAGACCGTGGTGCCTTTTCGCGTACTGTGCGCAACCCTTCTGACCATGTTGGCCGCAAGTGTTCCGCCCCTGTGCTTCTCGCAGGTGTCGGAGGATTTGCGCGCTGCCATCGATGAGGAGGGCATCGTGTCAGTCATATCCGCCCCGCAGGCCTTCAACGAGGATGAACTTTACGTCGACCTTCGGCCGATCTTGGGGCATGGTTTGTTCCTGAAGTGCGAGGGCTTCAACTTCGCGGGCTCGATCAAGCTGAAGGCCGCAGCCGAGATGGTGGAGGCCGCAGACCGGGACGGGGTGCTGACCCCGGGGTCGATCCTGATCGAGTCCTCATCGGGGAACCTGCGCGTGGCGCTGAGCATGATCGCGGCGAGCAAAGGCTACCGGTTCCTGTGCGTGACTGACTCCCGCTGCAACCTGTCGGCCAGACTGCTGATGGAGGCACTGGGCAGCGAGGTGCACGTCATCGCCGAGCCGGACGTCACCGGCGGGTTCCTCGGCGCGCGGCTCGATTGCGTCCGTGCGCTGTGCGCCTCGGACGACCGGTACGTCTGGCTCAACCAGTACACCAACCCGGGCAACTGGCGGGCGCACTACCGCACCAGGCGGCCGGCCTCCCGCGGGCCTCGGCCGTGCTGATCCTCAACGACCACGAGACCGGCTACCCGTTCGCCTGCCTGGAGAGCTCGATCATCAGCGCGACCAGGACGGCCGCACTGGCGGCGTCCGCGGCTGACTGGCTCTGTGCTAGCCGGGACGGGCGCGGCCGGCCGCGGCCGGCGCGGGTGGGATTCTTCGGGACCGGCCTGATCGCCCGCTACATCCACACGTTCCTGGCCGGGACCGGCTGGTCGTTCGACCAGATCGGCGTGCACGACCTGTCCGCCGACAGCGCGGCTGGCTTCCGCGGCTACCTGGAGCAGTCGGGCGCGGCCGGCCAGATCACCGTGTACGACCGCGCCGAGCAGCTGATCCGCTCCAGCGACCTGGTGGTCTTCGCCACCATCGCCGGCCAGCCGCACGTCAGCGACCTGTCCTGGTTCGAGCACCATCCGCTCGTGCTGCACGTGTCACTGCGCGACCTCGCGCCGGAGATCCTGCTCGCCTCGACCAACGTCGTTGACGACGTGGAGCACTGCCTGAAGGCCAGCACCTCGCCGCACCTGGCCGAACAGCTCACCGGCAGCCGGGCCTTCCTGGCCGGCACGCTGGATGACGTGATGGCCGGGCGGGTGACGGTGCCGGCCGACCGCCCCGCGGTGTTCTCGCCGTTCGGCCTCGGGGTGCTGGACCTGGCGGTGGGCAAGTGGGTCTACGACGAGGTGACCCGTTCCGGCCAGTTGCACGTCATCGACGATTTCTTCCATGAACTGCGCCGGTACGGATGAGCCCGAGTCAGCAGGCGGGCGGGATGTTGTAGTTCATGCGGAAGAGGTTCTGCGGGTCGTACTGGCCCTTGAGGCGAGCCAGTTTGGCGTGCTTCTCCGGGCCGCCGAGGGCTTCGACCACGCGATCCTGCTCGTCGAAGTTGAGCATGTTGACGTAGACGCCCTGGCCGACTCACGGGGCCAGGGCGGCGACGATCATGCGGGTCCGGCCGATGTAGTCCTGGTCGTCGGCGGGATCGTCCCAGCGCATGGCGAAGTTCAGCCAGAGCAGGTAGCCGCGGTTGGAGAACGCGGTGTCCGGTTCGGCGACGTCGCCGATCGCGCCGCCGAGGCCGATGATCTCGACCTCGCCCTCCATCGGCATGTCCCGCCAGAAGCCGACGAGCGCGTCGATGGCGTCGTCGGCCAGGTCGGCGACGTGCGCTTCCTTGGTGTAGTAGCGGTGGCCGTCCTCGAATTCGGTGTCGATGAGCCGCTGCACGCCGGCCGCGAACGGCAGCACCGTCGTGGCCTTGATGCAGGGCTCCCCGATCTCCGTCAGGCGCCCGATCATCTCGGCGCCTTCCGGGTCCTCGGCGTCGTCCAGCCACATCGAGACGAGCATCAGCAGGCGCCGGCCCACGTACTCGGGCGGCACGAACGGCAGCGCCGGCATGTCGTGCTTGAGCGCGGCGTGCCAGCCGACCGTCCGGGGCAGGGTGGGCACCACGTTCGCGTAGCTGCGCAGCGCGGCGGCGGCCTGCTCCGGCTCGTAGACCGAGACCCCGATGCGCATCGTCGGGCCGAAATCGTAGGCCCGGAAGGTGAAGCGGGTGACGATGCCGAAGTTGCCGCCGCCGCCCCGCAGCGCCCAGAACAGGTCGGGGTGATTGCTGTCACTGACCTCGATCACCTCGCCGCTGGCCAGGACGAGTTCCAGGGAGACGAAGTTGTCGCAGGTCAGGCCGTGCTTGCGGGAGAACCAGCCGATGCCGCCGCCCAGCGCCAGGCCGGCCACGCCGGTCTCGGACATGATCCCGGCCGGGACGATGAGTCCGTGTGGCGCGGTGGCCGCGTCGACGTTGCCGAGCAGGCAGCCGCCGCCCGCGTGCACCAGCTTGCGGTCGGGATCGACGGTCACCTCGCGCAGGCCGGACAGGTCGATGGTCAGGCCGCCATCCGACATGGCCTTGCCGGCCACGTTGTGGCCGCCGCAGCGGACCGCGGGCGGGAGCCCGTGCTCACGGGCCGCAGTGACCGCGGCCACCACGTCCTGGGTGCTGGTACAGCGCAGGATCAGGCCGGGGCGCCGGTCGATCATGGCGTTCCAGACCAGCCGCGCCTGCTCGTAGTCCGCGTGGTCCGGGCCGATGATGTCGCCTAGATAAGTCCCGGACAGGTCCTCGGTGATGCGCAGTCGCAACTGCTCGTCAATTCTCGACGAGCCAGAGGAGGCAGACACGGCAGGGGCAGAAGAAGGTGCCGGCGATGACATGGGGGTCCTTTCGGGTGCTTACGCGGAGACCGCGTTCTCGGCCAGGCGGCGCATGGCGTTCAGGGTGGCCGCGACGGCCTTGAGGTAGTCGCCCGTCATCGAGTCGGCGTACTCCTGCTCGGCGGCCGACCCGCCCTCGACACCCTGGACCACGAGGGCGAAGCTGAACCGGAGCTTGAGGTCGTCCGCGGGGCCCTCGATCTCGTTCGCGATCGTGCCGAGCACCGGGCCGGCGATGCGGGTGAAGGTCACCCGGTGCGGCTGCTCCAGGGTGATCCGCTCGGTGAAGCGCTCGCCACGGAAGTCTATGTCGCGGTCGAAGACCGTGCCGCTGTGCCGCTGGGTGACCTCGCAGTAGGTCATGCTCGGCACGAACGGCAGCGCGTTGTTGGCCTTGAGCACCAGGCCGTCCCAGACGGCGGCGCGGTCCAGGCGCGGCTCGCCCGGCACGTTGACTGGCAGCTGATGGGTCACGAAGATCATGATGTTTCCTCCGTTGGATCGATCACGGTGTTCTCCAGGGTGCCGAGCCCGTCGATGGTGACCCGGACGACATCGCCGCCGCGCAGGTACAGGCCCCGGCTCGCGCCGACCCCGGACGGCGTGCCGGTGGCGATGACGTCACCGGGCTC
>Ga0209656_10000138_pt1 | contig 46061 bp, 49 predicted proteins | sample BogFormECP12_OM2_FD_188239 | JGI IMG/M metagenome (GOLD analysis project Ga0209656, IMG submission 188239) | Bog forest soil microbial communities from Calvert Island, British Columbia, Canada - ECP12_OM2 (SPAdes) (version 2) | ecosystem: Environmental > Aquatic > Freshwater > Wetlands > Bog ...
CATTTGAAGTTACGGCGCTCGGAATTCAAACTTGTCGAGAATGCCGTCGGAGCTGCCGTCAGTTTTCTCACTCCCGATTCCGCTTCCGGCCTTATCAGCGCACTAAATCTCATGCAGACACTCATCCGGGCCGCGAGTTGGCTTTCGGCGGCGGAAAGGGATGCTGCCTCATTCGTTCTCGCGAATCAACGCCGGGCCGTCATCACGAGACGCGATGAATTGACACCCTACGGAATCGACGTGGACAACCTCATCAGAAAAGGTGTCTTTGTGGAAAGGAACGAGGGGCTGTCTGTGAGTGCCCCGTCGTGACGCCGCAGCGTCATCCTGCGGCTTGGTCCAGCACATCCGGAAGGTTCGTCACGAACTTCTCGAGCTGAGACTTGGTGATCACCAGCGGGGGCGCCAGCCGGATCACGTCGGCAGCGGCGGCGTTGACCAGGAAGCCGGCAACGCGGGCCGCGGCCTCCACGGCCTTGGCGGTCGGCGAGGTCAGGACGACCCCACGCAGCAGGCCGCGACCCCGAACATTCTCCACCAAGGGGTGATTGAGCGACTCGATGCCATCGCTGAGCCACCTGCCGAGTATGCCGGCGCGTTCGATCAGGCCGTCGTCGGCCAGCGTGCGCAGCACCGCCAGCGCCGCGGCCGCGCAGACCGGATTGCCGCCGAACGTGCTGCCGTGCATGCCCGGTGTCAGCAGCGCGGCGACGGGCCCGACCGCCAGGCACGCCCCAATCGGCAGCCCGCCGCCAAGCCCCTTGGCCAGCGTGACCACATCGGGGGTGATCCCGTCGTGCTGGTGGGCGAAAAACGCTCCGGTGCGGCCCATTCCGGTCTGCACCTCATCGATCACCAACAGCGCGCCATGCTGGACGGTGATCTCCCGGGCGGCGACCAGATAGCCAGCCGGTGGGACGACGACGCCGGCCTCCCCCATGATCGGTTCGAGGAACACGGCCGCGGTGTCGTCGGTCACGGCGGCCGCCAGTGCGTCGACGTCCCCGTACGGCACATGGGTGAGAACGCCGGGCAGCGGAGCGAACGGCGCCTGAATGTCCGGGTGGCCCGTCAATGCGAGCGATCCCATCGTGCGGCCGTGAAACCCCCGCCGGGCCGCGACCAGCTTCCTGCGACCGGTGAGCCGGGACAGCTTGAACGCCAGCTCGTTGGCTTCGGTGCCGGAGTTGCAGAAGAACACCCGCGCGCCGTCGACCCCCCAGCGCTCGACGAGGGCTTCGGCCAGCGCGATGCCGGGCTCGTGGGCATAAAAGTTCGAGGTGTGGCCCAGCGTGTTCAGCTGGCGGGTCGCGGCCTCGATCACCGCGGGATGACGGTGGCCCAGGACGTTGACCGCGATGCCGCCCAGCAGATCGATGTAGGTCTTGCCGTCGACGTCGGTGACCACCGCGCCGTCACCGGAGGCCAGCGCGAGCGGCGGTGTGCCATAGCAATTCATCATCACGGCGTCCCACCGCTTGCGCAGCGTGTCGGTGTGGGTCATGCACGCAGCACCTTGGTTCCGGCGCCGGCGTTGGTGAGAAGCTCGACCAGCACGCAGTGCTCGACCCGGCCGTCGATGATGTGCGCGCTGGGCACCCCTGCCTCGACCGCGCGCAGGCAGGCCTCGACCTTGGGCACCATCCCGGATTGCAGCGAGGGCAGCAATCCGGTCAGCGTCACGGTGTCGATCTCGCTGACCAGGGAATCCTGGTCCGGCCAGTTCGTGTAGAGCCCCTCGACGTCGGTCAGGATGAGCAACTTTTCGGCGTCCAGCGCCTGCGCCAGCGCGGCCGCGGCGGTGTCGGCGTTGATGTCATACACCACACCCTCGGCGTCCGGGGCAATGGATGAGACCACCGGAATGCGCTGGTCGATCAGATCCAGCACAGCCGCGGTGTTGACGCTTCGGATGTCGCCGACCAGCCCGATGTCGGTGGGCACGCCGTCGATCATGACGCTGCGCCGTGCCGCGGTGAACAGCTGCGCGTCCTCGCCGGTGATGCCGACCGCGTACGGCCCGTGCGCGTTGATCAGGTTCACCAGTTCCCTGCCGACATGGCCGAACAGCACCATCCGGGCCACGTCGAGCACCTCCGGAGTCGTGACCCGGAAGCCGCCCTTGAAATCGCTGGGGATGCCGAGCCGTTCGAGCATCGCGCTGACCTGCGGTCCGCCGCCGTGCACGACGACCGGGTGGATGCCGCAGTTGCGCAGGAACACCATGTCGGCGGCGAACGTGCGCCGCAGCGTGTCGTCGATCATGGCGTGGCCGCCGTATTTGACCACGACGATCTTGCCGTGCAGGTGCTTGAGCCACGGCAGCGCTTCGGCGAGCACGTTGGCCCTGACATCGCGCGTGATGGCTTGCCGAGCCGCCGGGGCGGCGACATTGGAGGCAGTCATGTGCTGTAGGCCGAGTTCAATTGGACGTAGCCGTGGGACAGGTCGGTGGTGCGCACGGCGGAGCGCCGGGAACCGAGGCCCAGGTCGATCACGACCTCGATGTCCGGTCCGGTCAAGTCCACGTCCCGGGCACCGGGCTCGCCGACCCCGTCGACGCACACCGGAAAGCCGTTGAACGCCACCCGGATCTGGTTAGGATCCACGGTCACGGCCGACATGCCGACCGCGGCGAGCACGCGCCCCCAGTTCGGGTCGGAGCCGAACAGCGCGGTCTTGACCAGGTTGTCGCGGGCGACGGTGCGGGCGACGGTGAGCGCGTCGGACTCGGTGGGCGCACCGGTCACGGTGACGGTGACCCGCTTGGTCACCCCTTCTGCGTCGGCTTGCATCTGGGCCGCCAGGTCGTCACACACCCGCAGCACCGCATCGTCGAGATCGCTTTGGCAGGGCGCGATTGCGCTGGCGCCCGACGCCAGCAGCAACACGGTGTCGTTGGTTGAGCAGCAACCGTCGATGTCGAGCCGGTCGAAACTGAGCGCGGCCGCGCGGCGCAGCGCCGTATCCAGGGCTGCGGCGTCGGCGACCGCGTCGGTAGTGAGCACGCACAGCATCGTGGCCAGCGACGGCGCGATCATGCCGGCGCCCTTGACCATCCCACCGACCGTCCAACTGTCCGCGTGCTGCACAGCAACCTGTTTGGGCACGGTGTCGGTGGTCATGATGGCCCGAGCGGCTTCCTCGCCGCCGCCGCGCCCGTCGGCTATGTCGTCGACGATTGCCCGCACACCGGGCACCACCTTGTCCATCGGCAACCGGTCACCGATCAGCCCGGTCGAGCAGACCGCGACCTCGATCGCGCCGGTCTCGGCGCCCCGGTCCGACAGCGCGGCCGCGACCGCCTCGGCGGTGGCGTGGGCGTCCTGGAAACCGCCCGGGCCGGTGCAGGCGTTCGCGCCGCCGGAGTTGAGGATGACCGCGCGCAGCCGCCCGGTGGTCAGCACCTGCCGCGTCCAGAGCACGGGGGCAGCCTTGACCTGGTTGCGGGTGAACACGCCGGCGGCACCATAGCCGGGGCCTTCGTTGACCACCAGCGCGAGGTCCAGCGCTCCGGACGGCTTGAGGCCCGCGGCGATGCCGGTGGCGCGAAAGCCCGCCGCGGCGGTGACACCCTGGCTGCGCACCAGCCGGGTGTCGGCCGCGACCCCGGTCACGGCGCCACCCCCACGACCGACAGACCCGCGGTTTCCGGCCAGCCCAGCGCAAGGTTCATCGACTGCACGGCCGCTCCGGCGGTGCCCTTGACGAGGTTGTCGATCGCGCAGACGGCCACCAGCGTTTCGGCATCCTCGTCGACCGCGACCGCCATCTGCGCGGCGTTGCTGCCGGCCACCGCGCCGGTGCGGGGCAGCCGGCCCTCCGGCAGCAGGTGCACGAACGGCTCACCGCTGTAATGCTTTTCGTAGGCGGCCCGCACCTGCGGCAACGTCGCGGTGCTGCGGGCGGTGCAGGTGGCCAGGATGCCGCGGGTCATCGGTATGAGCACCGGGGTGAATGACACCGACACATGGCGCTCGGTCACCGCCTGCAGTCCCTGGGCGATCTCGGGGGTGTGCCGGTGCACGCCGGCGATGTTGTAGGCACGCGCCGATCCGATCACCTCCGCGCCGAGCAGCTCGGTCTTGGCCGCCCGCCCGGCGCCCGACGCGCCGCTGACGGCGACCACGGTCACCGACGGTTCAGCGAGGCCTTCGGCGACCGCGGGCACCAACGCCAGCAGCGTCGCGGTCGGATAGCACCCCGGGACCGCGATCCGGGTGGCACCGCGCAGGCGGTCGCGGGCACCGGGCAGCTCGGGCAGCCCGTAGGGCCAGCAGCCGGCGTACGGCGTGCCGTAGAACCGCTCCCAGGCGGCGGCGTCACGCAGCCGAAAGTCGCCACCGCAGTCGATGATTACCGTGCCGGCGTCGAGCTGCTCGGCCAGCGGCCCGGAATGGCCCGGCGGCAACGCCAAAAACACCACGTCGTGACCGGCCAGCACCTCGGCGCTGGTGGATTGCAGCACACGGCTCCCGAGCGGCAGCAGGTTCGGGTGGTGTTCGGCCAGCGTGGTGCCCGCGCTGTCGGCCGCTGTCACCGCGCCGATGGTCAGCCGCCCGTCCGTGTAGGCCGGATGGCCCAGCAGCAGCCGAAGTATTTCCCCACCCGCATAGCCGCTGGCACCTGCCACCGCAACCGTTCTGCTACCGCTCATTGTGGTTCCCTACGTCGCGCGCCCCGCCTGGTGGCAAAGGTAAGGGCGGCCACCGCGCCCGAAATAGGGCCGTTTGGCCTGCGGCGGGCCGACTTTCGACCCATGACCGGCTGGGCTGAGGTTTGTCGCCCGCCGTTCATTCATTGCTCACCGACGCTTTACGACGGGTCGTCGACGATAAGGTTTGACTCGGACACGCGCCGTGGCATCGGCCGCCTGTTTCACAATCCGCAACGGCTACTTGCTTACCCAGACGTAGGTTTGCTTCTTGTGACGACTGTTTTCGATGGTGTGGATGTGCGGCGCCGGGCCGGCTGGTTGCCCGAGGACCAAGACCGGTTGGAGTCTTGGCTTACCGCTCACCGGGAGCGGGTGGAGGCCCGGGGTGAGGCCGTCGTGCTGCATCCCGTGCTCGCCGAGTTTCAGGAATTGATCGACTCTGACCCCGTGCTGCGCATGTACGTTGACCAGATGATCGCCCAGGTGCCGCATACGAAGCGGTACCGCAAGCGTCACCTGCACAGCGTCGAGCAGATGCTGCGCCTGATCAACGGGGTGCTGACGATGGCGCCGGAGTTCGGCGAAAACGCGGTGATCACGCCGCTGGGCACGATCCTCGATTGGACGATGGGCACGCCGGCCGGGTTCGCGGCCTTCCGCGACCCGCGAATCAACGCGACGCTCTACAAGATCCTGACCGTTTGGTGCGCGTTTCTCGACAGCGCCGACTCGCTGTATGTGCTCAACGATTCGCCGTCCGGCTGGAAGTGCGCCGCGGCCCGACGTGCGGTCGGCATCGAGCAGTTCGAGCACGACCCGCAGGATGAGCATTGGGGCTTTGCCTCCTGGAACGACTTCTTCATCCGACGGTTCAAGGACGGCGAGCGTCCCGTCGCTTCCCCGGACGACGACAAGGTGATCACCAGCGCCTGCGAATCGACGCCGTACCACATCGCGACGGATGTCAAGCACCGGGATCGTTTCTGGGCCAAAGGCCACCGGTATTCGCTCCAGGACATGCTGGCCAATGACGATTCGGTTGATCAGTTCGTCGGCGGAACCGTCTATCAGGCATATCTGAGCGCGATGACTTACCACCGTTGGCACAGTCCGGTGGCAGGGACGATCGTCAGGGCGTTCGTCCAGCCGGGCACCTACTTCTCAGAGGCCGTTTCGGAGGACTGGAACGCGATCGATCCCCCGGCTTCGCAGCCCTATCTGGCGCATGTCGCGGTGCGGGCGATCATCCTCATCGAGCCGCCGACCCCGTCATCGGCCTTGTCGCCTTCGTGGCGGTCGGCATGGGGGAAGTCTCCTCCTGCATGATCGACAAGAACGTGACGCCCGGCTACCACGTCGCAAAGGGCGAGGAACTGGGGTGCTTCCAGTTCGGCGGCTCGACTCACTGCCTGGTCTTTCGCCCCGGCGCAATCGCCGGCTTCACCTTGGCGGCCCTTCCCCAGCCGCACCACCCCAACGCGCCGTCGGTGCTTGTCCGTTCGCAGCTCGCCGTGGCCAACACGACCGCGTAAGGCGCGGGGCCGTCAGTACCACGCCGACGCCAGAAACGCGCCGCGCGGCTCCGAATACAAGCCGATCGTCATCAGATTCACAATGAGGGACACGCGCAGCCCGTGGGCCAGGCACCAGCGCAGCAGCTCGGTGTTGCGCATCGGGACAAGAAATCCTGGACCCGGGAATGCGTGCGCCGCACCGATCAGGGCCGCAAGATCGTCATTGGTTTCGGCCACCGAGTGCGTGTAGAAGCCGATCCCGGTCGTGTACCCGGTGATCCGGCCGCCGCGTTCGACTACCCGGCCCGCGCCATTGGCGAGCGCGTCGGGCAACTCGCCGCGACGGTCGTGGCCGTGCACGCGCAGGCACAGCGCGTTGCACGCCCCGACGTCCGCCGCTGCGGCAGCGCGGACACCATATCCCGGGATCCGCAGCGCCACCGGGTCACCCTGCATCGCGGCGAAGGGTTCGCGCACATCGAAGCCGAGCTTGGCGTACAGGCTCATCGAACGGTAGTGGTAGGCAGCCTGCAACAGTCGCACGCCCGGCGTTCGCCGCTGCGCGCAGCGGTGCAGCATCGTGTTCATCAGCTCCCCGCCGACGTGATGGTCCTCCACGTCCGGAGCGACCGTGACATGGCCCACCCCGGCGATGATCGACCGCTCGTCGAGGAAGCCGCTCCCCACGGTTCGCGCATCTTCGTGCGCGACGAGGGCGAAGAAACCGGCGTGTTCGATCAACCGCGACACCAGCTCGGTGGCGACCTGGACCGACGGGATATCGGGCGGAAATCCGTGGCGGGTGGCGATCGAGGCGAATGCGTCGTAGCAGACGCGTCCACACTCCGGCGCATCAGCGGCGGTTGCCGGACGTATGGTCACTGCCACGACGACCTCCCGTTGTCGGTGCAAGGCTAAACGCATTTCACCGTCGCGGGTTCACGTTACAAGTGAAACCGGAGTCAACAGACTCGATGCTGCCGCTGAAGTGATGGCTGTCAGCCGGTATTGCCTGCGAACCACGCGGTCGTCACCGTGTGTCTGATCGGGGGCTGAAAGGGGGTGGTCGGCGGGCCCAGCTGGCCGACGTACACCGCCCACAGCGGCTGCGACCGGTCGATCGCCGACGCGGGATCCCAGTCAGGGGGAGCCAGGACCCCCAGCGACAACTTGTTGTGGCCACATCCGTAGATGGGGACCGTCCCATCGGCCCGGCCGCCCAGGTCGACGCCGTTGGGCAGGATGCAGCGGGTGCCGTCGTCAAGGACCAGTGCGAACGGCATCGGCGTTGCGGGAGGCGCCACCGCCGGGAGCGTGCCCGGGGAGTGGAAACGACGAAGCGACTTGCCCCACGGATCGACCGCGCACAACAGCGATGCGGGTGCCGGCCAACACACTTCGGCGGCGGCCGAACCCGGATCGCAGGCGTAGATGTTGTCGCCGACCGCTGCCGGCGAGGGGGCGGTGCAACCGGAGAGCTCCGGCGAAGAGAACCGAGGCTCCACGTGGTAGCCATCGGCCGCCTGACCGTTTCGACCCACGGCCGCGACCGTGATGACATCCGTTGCCCCCGGGTCCGCGGCGAGGTTGCCCGCCGTCGGGATCGCGACCATGGCGAGGACCGCCAACACCGCCAAAGCGCGCACAGCCCGGTCCGAAAATGTTTGTGCCCTAGAGGAAGTCACGACTTCGGCGGGGCCGCTCCCGGTGTGCCCGGCCAGGAGTGCGGCGCGCCGGGGGTCGACCCGGGTCCTGTGGCAGACGACCGCGGCGGCGAGCACCACCTCCGTCGCCGCCAGCGCCGTCGCCATCGTCATGACCGTCGAATGCGGGACCGCCACCGCGGTCCCGACCGCGCCATGATGGTGGCCGGGTGCGGGCAGATGCAGTGTGATCATCGCGAGATTCATGATCGCGACGAGGCTCCAGTCCCGCAGCGTCCCACGCAGCCACAGCCGACGCGCACAGTTCAGGCACCCGATGATCATCACGACCATCAGCGCACCGGACGCGAGACTTGTCACGCCGGCAAGCGAAAAGCCATGCAGCACAGCGGAAAATCCAGCAAGCATCGCGCACGCCCGCCTTCCGGCGACAGCTGGTGTACGAGCCGTTCGCATCTTTTCTCCGCTGCGGTGAGGGGCCAGGTTCCAGCCTAAAGCCGCCTGGTCGCCGGCGGCGCCGGTTTGTTTGACTGTCTGACGTGACGATCTCGATCTTGCGATTCACCTTTGCCGCGCCCCACGACGACGCACAGCGGCGCCACGAGCGCCTTCGCGGCGCCCTGGAGCTGGCCAAGTGGGGCGAGGACCACGGGATCAGCGGCGTCAGCGTCGACGAACACCACGCCACAGGTCAGGGCTGGAGCAGCAACCCGATCCTGGCCGCGTCGTGGTTCCTCGCCCAGACCAGGAGAATGTTCGCCACCGCCGACTGTGCGCTTGCTCCGCTGTGGGATCCGATCCGGCTGGCCGAAGACGTCGCCCAGGTCGACGCGATGAGCCGCGGCCGGCTCCACGTGACCCTCGGGCTGGGTTACCGCCCCGCCGAATACGAACTCTTCGGCAAACCCTTCAACGACCGCGCCAGCCTGATCGACAACTTCCTCGAGCGCCTGCTCGGTGCCTTCTCGCATTCCGACCTGGCCACCTGGACACGCCCGCACCCCCCGATCTACGTCGGCGGCGGTGTGCGCGCCACCGCCGAGCGTGCCGCCCGCCACGGGCTCCCGTTGAGCCTGCCCGACCACCTTCCGGAAATTGCCGACTACTACACCGAACTCTGCCGGGCCGCGGGACACCGCCCGGTCGTGGTGATGCCCGCCGCAGACAGCCGCGGCATGGTCTACCTGCACGAAGACCCCGACAAAGCGTGGGCCGAACTGGGTCATTTCATCCTGTGGGAGGCCCAAACCTACGCGAAGTGGTCCGACGGACGGACGCACTCCTACATGCACATCACCGACGCTCGAACCCTGACCGACGTGCGCGCCTCCGGCCGTTACCGGTTCATGACGCCCGACGAACTCATCAGCGACCTCGGTGCCAATCGCGCCGAACCACTTGTGCTGCACCCCCTCGTCGGCGGCATGCCGCTCGACGAAGCATGGAAGTCGCTGCACCTGCTCACCGACCGCGTTCTGCCGGCGGCACGCTGAACTACGGCGGACCCCGGGCTGAAGTGGGACCATTACACGATCATGCGTGTTGTTGTCGACGAGGGGCCGACGGACGTCGCGGTGTGCATCGTCACCGAACTCGCCGGCCGTGGCCACGAGGTCCATACCGGTGCCGATGTCCGGGAAGCCCACGCGCTGGTGCGGATGACAGGGCACGACGGTGTGGTGATATCGCGGGTGATATCAAATTCCGAAGAACGCGTGCCGAACTCAGCCCCCAACACCCTTCTGGTGCGGACTGCGACCATCATGGGCCGCGACTCGGCCGGCCCAGCCCAGCGCCGTTTCGCCGCCCCCGTCATCCTCGGTATCAGGAATGGCCGCAACGTCGCTCAATTCATCCATCACGACGATGTCGCGCGCTTCGTCGCCGAGGCCGTCGAGCGCCCCGACTGGAGCGGGATGGTCAACCTGGTCGCATCCGACACGATCGCACTGCGGGAGGTCGCCGCGATCCTCGACAAGCGCTATGTCGAGATCAATCACAAGCGGGCCGGCGAAGACCTCCCCTGCTGGACACCTCGGCACTCGGCGAACTCGGGTTCGTCCCAGCCTGGAGCAGCCGCGATTGCGTCCTCGACTTCCGAAAGGCCAACCGCGAACACATCTATCTGGGCTCCAGACGGGTCCGGCTGCCGTGGCGATGCCAATGGGCCAGGACGCCCGGACCCGCACGCGAAACCGCGCGCCGGCAACCGGCCAACGACAAGGGCGGTGAATTCGACACCGGCGTCGACCCCAACTGGCCGGTGTACACCGCCGTGAACACCTCCGAGGCGTTCCCCGGCCCGATGACGCCGCTCTCACTCGAACTGTCGTTGAAAGGCATGCGTGCCATGGGGATCGGCGCGGTCCACCAGCTGCGGCTCAACGGCGAACTCTGCCGCGCGGTGATCGAGGAGCAGACCGGATCGTTCGGCCACCGGATCTACGCCAACCTGAGCGTGCTGTTCGCCACGAGCGCGGTGCTGCCCGGAGCCGACCGTTCCGGCTGGGGCGAGAAACTATTCGGAGCGGGATCGGGCGCGGCGGTTCCAGATATCGACAAGATCGGCCTGTGGGGGATGTCCCGGCGACTGCCCCGGATGCTGACCTTCATCGTCTCGGCAGCAAGTGAGACGCGCCGGATGGACAACGAAGCGCGCGCGCGACAATACGGCGCCGTATTCTATGCCGACCTCTCAGACGAGCAGTTGCACAGCCAATTACGTTGCACCTATGACGAAGTCGTCAGCGCCTGGGGCTTGGCGGCGCTCATCACGCTCGCGGTCGTGCCCGTCCTGGGAATCATCGAACGGATCGCGGGCAAAACACTGGAAAACGAATCAAGAAGCGGCACAGATAAATTGGCCAGCGCAGGACTCAGCGTGGCCACGCATCAGCTCGCCGCGGCGGCGCGCCAGGACGCAGTGATCGGGGCGATCCTGCGTGAACACCAGCCCGAGGAAGCGCTGAGGCGGGTGCGCGCACAGCATCCGGGATTCGCCTCACGGCTCGACGACGTCATCGCCGAATGGGGCCACCGCGGTCCCGGCGAGACGGAGCTGATCAACCCGGTGTTCGCCGACAATCCGGCGCGGCTGCTCGATGTTGTCAACAAGCTCGCCGATGCCACCGGGCACGCAGGGTCGCCCACCCCGACGGTGAACCCCATCGTGCGGCTGCTGGCTTGGGAGAGCGCGTGGTTACAGCAGTCCCGCGAGCGGGCGCGTGACGCCGCCATCCGCCTCACCCACGAGTACCGGCTGATCGCCCGTGAGATCGGCACCCGACTGGCCTGCGGAGAGATCATCGCCGACCGCGACGACGTCTTCTACCTGACCCGCGACGAACTGCTCCATCCGCCGCTGGACGTCCGCTACCTGGTGTTGCGGCGCAGAGCTGAGCGTTCCCGGCTGGAGCGTGCGCGGCCTCCGATCGAATTCACCGAACGCTGGGAACCCGAGGCCGAAGCGGCGCCGGAAATACTGCCCGGTGGGTCGCTGCGCGGAATTCCGGCGTCGGCGGGCATCGTCAAAGGCCGGGTCCGGGTCGTCACCGCGGACTCGATCAACGAACTCACGCCCGGCGAAGTCCTGGTCACCGAATCGCTCGACGTCGGGTGGACACCGTTTTTCTCCTACGCCACCGCCGTCGTCGTCGACACCGGCGCGGTCATGTCGCACGCCGCGATCGTGGCGCGCGAATTCGGCATTCCATGTGTAGTTGGGTCAAAGACCGGCACCCGCGTTCTGCGTACTGGACACTTGGTCGAGGTTGACGGCACGTCAGGCCGTGTCAGGCGTGTCGAATAAGCGCACCGAGGAGCGTCGGGCCCGTGACGCACAGCTATGAAAATTGGCAGACGGCCGCTGTGACGGTGCTGAGCCACTGGGTCAACGTGTATGGAAAGGACGCGGGCTGGGTCTGCGAATCAGCACCGGCCGTGCTGCTGCAGGAATCGACGGTGACGACTCATCAGTGGCAGGAGAAAAACAGCGACGGGATCGTGCGGGAGCGCTGTCGCGATGAGCACCATCCTCGTAAGACCCGGGTGGTGTTCGCCCGCATCGCCGGCGCCGAACTCGTCCCGGCCTGTGACGCCGACAACTACCACACCAGCATGCCGGAGGAGCACTACACGACATGGCTGGCCAGTCAAGGACAGCCATGACACCGCTAAAGCCAGCTCTTCGCGTGGCGCAGCCGTAGCCGCTTGAGCAGGTGAACCCGCCAAAGTAGGTGTGCGCACCGGTGGCGATCACCACCCCCTTGGCCGTGCCTGACACCACCGCGGTCCCCGAGAGGCACAGGCTCGGTGCGCCGCCGACCGTTTGCCCGGGGAACCGACCGCCGCAGACTTGGCCGCCAGCAGCGACTCCCCGGTCAATACGGTCTGGTCGACAACCAGATCGCTCGCGGACACGACGCGCAGGTCCGCCGGCACGACGTCGCCGGCTTGCAGCACGACGAGGTCGCCGGGAACCACATCCGGCAATGGAACTTCGCGATCCAATCGGCAGGTCGTCGGCACCCGCGCGGCGCCGCACGGTGACGGTAGAGGTGACCATCTCCCGCAAAGCGCGGGTGGCCTGAATCGAGCGGGTCTGCTGCCAGATGCGAAGGATGACCGCGAGCACGACCATCACCGCCACGATGAACGTGCCGCGGGCATCATCACAATCACCAACAGCGCGCCCAAGACGGCCAGCAGCGCCACGAACGGGCTCCGCACCGCCGCTCCCAGTCGTGCGGCAGGCCCGACTTCGGCGACGCGGGGCGGTTCGTTCTCACCGAACCGGAGCAGACGCTCCTCCGCCTCCGCCAACCCCCTCGGCGACCCGGCCAGCCGTTGCAACACCGTGAAAACCGGCGCATCGGCGAGTTCCTGCAGGCCGGCGACACCGGTAGCTGTTGGCCCGTCGAGCATGAAGCGACCTCCGGTGACCGGAAAATCACCACCAGACAGTCTGACGGTTGCGCGAGGCGTGGGCGATGCGTCAGCCTGTTATGCACCGAGAGGAAGTCCCGTGCCCGACGCACCCGAAGCCCCAACGGTGGCCGAGCCGTTGCCACCACGTCTTCTGCAAGAGACCGCATCGACGTTCGGCATGCTGTCGGCGACGGTAAGGCTGCACATCCTCTGGCTGCTCGCCGTCGGTGATTGCGACGTCGGCACGCTTGCCGAGCAGACGGGTCAAAGCATGGCCACGGTGAGCCACCACCTCGGCAAGCTCAAGCTCGCCGGACTGGTCGGAGCGCGCCGCCACGGCAAGCGCCAGGTCTACGTCGTCGCCGACCCGCACATCGTCGATGTCGTCCGCATTGCCGTCGGCAGGCGGCCGAGGCCGAGCGGCCAAACCAGCGAGGGCGGCGGGTGTCGCGCTGATCGGCTCGGTCACGGCGCGACAAAATAGAGGAAACACTTGTACAGGTGTTTGACTGAACTGCGGAATTTCGGTTGTACTGGGTCAAATGCCCGCCGACGGCCAGGCGTCGCGGACACGAGAGGAGCGTCCCATTGTCGCTGGCGCGTCAGGCGGTATGACCATGCCCGGGCTGGGTGTGATGTCGCTGTCGGGATTCGACCAACCCTGGTGGTTCCTGTTGGCGTTGGTGCCGGTCGGGCTGATCGCCTCGTACATGGTGATGCAGGCCGGTCGAAGCCGACGCGTGCGCCGCTTCACCAGCCCCGATTTGCTGGATTCCGTCGCTCCGGAACGGCCCACCGCGTGGCGTCACCTGCCCGTCACACTGCTCACCGCCGCATTGCTGTTGCTGACGGTCGCGCTGGCCGGGCCGACGCATGAGCTGCGCCAGCCACGCAACCGGGCGGTCATCATGCTGGCGATCGACGTTTCCCAGTCGATGCGCGCCGACGATGTGTCGCCCAGCCGCCTCGCGGCCGCGCAGCAAGCCGCCGAGCGTTTCGCCGATCAGGTGACACCCGGGGTCAATCTCGGGCTGGTGGCGTTCGCCGGCACGGCAAACCTGCTGGTGTCGCCGACGCCCAATCACGCCAGCACGACGACGGCCCTGCACAACCTGCGCCCGGCCGACAGCACCGCAACGGGTGAGGCGATCTTCACCGCGCTGCAGTCGATCGCGACGGTCAAGGCCGTGATCAGCAGCGACAACGACAAGCCGCCGCCCGCGCGGATCGTGCTGCTCTCCGACGGAAAGGAGAACAAACCGGAGAGCCCCGACAACCCTCGCGGTTGCTACACCGCGGCGCGCACGGCCAGGGACCAGGGCGTGCCGATCTCGACCATTTCGTTCGGAACCCAGGGCGGGATCGTTGCGGTCAAGGATCAGCAACTGCCGGTGCCGGTTGACGGTGAGATGATGACGAACATCGCCAAACTGTCCGGCGGCCAGTCCTACACGGCGGCCAACATCGACGAACTCAACCGCAGCTACGGGGCGGTGCAACAGCAAGTCGGCTACAAAATCGTGCGGGGCCCGGCCTCGGCCGGCTGGTTGCGGTTGGCGGTGCTGATCGCCACCGCGGCCGCCTTTCTGGCAATTCCCCTCAACCGCCGGTTACCGATATGACCCACGCCGGTCGTCACGGTCTCCCGCAGGCGCGGCGCGGCATGACCGCGCTACGGATCGCCGCGTCGGTTGGCGCGGTGCTGCTGATCGCGGTGACCGGCGCCAGCTGGTGGACCATGAAGCACACGCTGGGCGGGATCACGATCTCGGAGGCCCTCGGCGCCGACGCCCCCAAGTCCGGCGACGGTGCGATCAACGTGCTGCTGATCGGGTTGGACTCTCGTAAGGACCAGGACGGCAATGACCTTCCTGAGGACATCCTGGACAAGTTGCACGCCGGCGATTCGGACTCCGGCGGCTACAACACGAACACCCTCATCCTGGCGCACATTACGACCGACAACAAGGTGGTGGCCTTCTCCATCCCGCGCGACGACTACATCGCGGTCAACGACATCAGCGGATACAGCCACATCAAAATCAAAGAAGCGTACGGGCTGAAGAAGGCCGAGGCCGAACAGAAACTCATGGACCAAGGCGTCAGCGATCAAGCACAGCTGGAACGGCAGGGTCGCGAAGCCGGACGCGGGGCGACGTTGTCGGCGGTGCGCGACCTGACCGGTGTGCCGATCGACTATTTCGCCGAGATCAATCTGGCAGGCTTCTATGATCTCGCGTCGAGCCTCGGCGGTATCGACGTGTGCCTGAACCACGCCGTCTATGACGACTACTCCGGCGCCGACTTCCCCGCCGGACGCCAAACGCTCAACGGGGCGGAGGCGCTGGCGTTCGTCCGGCAGCGTCACGGCCTCGACAACGGCGACCTGGACCGCACGCACCGCCAGCAGGCCTTCCTCGTGTCTGTGATGCGGAAACTCCAAGACAGCGGTACCTTCACGAACCTGAGCAAGCTGAGCAGCATGATGGACATCGTGCGGAAGGACATCGTGCTGTCCACCGGCTGGACCGACGCGATGTTCCGCCGAGTCGGTTCGATCAACGGCGCCAGCGTCCGGTACCAGACTCTGCCCGTGCTGCGCTACGACACCGTCGACGACCAGGACGTCAACGTCGTCGATCCGGCCGCCATCAAGAACCAAGTGGCAGCTGCCTTCAACGGCACCGCCGCCACCTCAACCACCGAGGCGGCCCCGTCCAGCACCGTCGACGTCATCAACGCCGGCAGCACCGCCGGCCTCGCCAACACCGTCTCGGAGGAATTGACGCGGCAGGGCTACACGAAGGGAGAGGTTCGCAATCCGCTCACCGGCGAACCGCGCGAAACGGGTATCGATTACGGCTCCGGCGCGTCGACTGACGCGCAGAACCTCGCCACGCTGCTCGGCATCCAAGTGCCCCCGCGGTTGGACTCCACCCAGGAGCCCGGACACATTCGTGTCACCCTCGGTTCCGACTACTCGTTGCCGTCCGGCTTTGGCACGTCCGACCCCACCACCGCCGCCGCGACGGGGATGTCCGCCAACTCGGCGGCCTCCGACGGCCCGGACCCGTCGGCGACACCCGATCAGGGTCAGCCGGTCCTGGGCGGCGACGTTCCATGCGTGAACTGATATCGGATTGACTCCCTTTACCGGCCGGTCATGTCCCCGCTGCGCAGTGCCGGACTGCTAGCACCGCGCCGCTACCTAGCCCGGCGGTCGCGTTGGTGATCGTCAAAGTGGTCGAAGCCGAGTTGGTGTAGCGCGACGCACAGCCGCGGTTCGGCCGTCAAAATTCGGGCGGCCCGCGTCAGGGGTTCGTCAAGTTTTGGCTCATCGCCGCCCCGCGCGAGCACGGTGGAGCTATGACGCTTTTGGAGCTGTTGCCGTCGCTGCACCAGGCAGCGACGCCCCGGCTGGACCGATCCATCTGGCCGCTGACCACCCATGTGGACGAGGGCCGCCTCTGTGTGGGCGGGGTGGCGTTGACGGAGGTCGCCGACGAGTTCCGGACACCCACATACGTGGTGGACGAGGAAGACTTCCGGCAGCGCATCCGCCGCTATCGCGCCACGCTGCCCGGGGTCGAGGTGGTCTACGCCGGCAAATCGCTGCTCACCACCGCGGTTGCGCACTGGGTCGCCGAAGAGGGGATCGGCTTGGACGTGTGCTCCGGTGGGGAGCTGGCCATCGCGCTGGCCGGTGGGGTTGATCCGTCGCGGATCGTCATGCACGGCAACGCCAAAACGCCCGACGAGCTGCGCGACGCCGCGACGATCGGGGTCGGCCGGATCGTGGTCGATTCACCGATCGAGATCGCGTTCCTCGCGGGCCGCGTGCGGCGCCGCCAGCAGGTGCTGCTCCGCGTGATCCCCGAGATCGACATCCACGGGCACCCCGCGGTGACCACCGGGGTGGCCGACCAGAAATTCGGCTTCACCCTGGCCGACGGCCACGCCGCCGCCGCCGCCAAGCGGGTACTGGACCAGCCGTGGTTGGACCTTGTCGGCCTGCACTGTCACATCGGGTCTCAAGTGACCGATGCCGGGCTGTACGGCACCGCCATCCGCCGGATGATCGCCGCCATGGCCGAGGTCCGCGACACCCACGGCGTTGTGCTGAGCGAGCTCAACATCGGCGGTGGGCACGGCGTTCCATACGTCTGTGGCGATCGCGCGCTGAACCTCGACGAGCTGGCCAACGTCATCGACACCGCCCTCACCACAGCCTGCGCGGCCCACCGATTCCCGCGCCCCACCGTCGTGATCGAGCCCGGCCGCGCCATCAGCGCCCGGGCCGGTGTCACCCTCTACCGGGTGCTGACCGTGAAGTCTCAGCCCGGTGGACGCACCTTCGTCGCGGTCGACGGCGGCATGAGCGACAACCCGCGGGTGGCGCTGTACGGCGCCAAATACACTGTGGTTCTTGCCAACCGCCACCCCGTTACGCCGACCAGGCCAGTCACCGTGGTGGGCCGGCACTGCGAAGCGGGCGACGAAATCGCGCGCGACGTCGACCTGCCGACCGACCTCCACCCCGGCGACCTGCTGGCAGTGGCCTGCACGGGTGCGTACCACCACAGCATGGCGTCCAACTACAACGCGGTGGGACGCCCGCCACTGGTGGCCGTCCGCGAGGGCCGAACCCGTGAGCTGGTTCGCAGGGAAACCATCACCGACCTACTTCGGCGGGACCTCGGATGGACCGCCGAGCCGGACACCGCGCCCTTCCGGCAGGCACAGGTCCACGGAGAATAAGCACAGCTCAACGGAGCTCGGCGACCGCCTCCATGCGGTCGTAGATCTCCCACCACACGGCTTCGTACTGCACCGGGGACAGCGTGCCGCGCTTGCGCATGTCTTCCGCCGCCAGCATCACGCCGGTGAGCTTTTCCCAGGCCCTTCGCGCCGCTTCGCGTTTCGGGTCGGCAGCCCATCCGTAGCCCTTCACCAACGTCAGCGACATCGACCGCACACGTGGCCGTGTCCCAGCGGTCAGAGCGAACAGGGCCGCACCCGTGCCGAGATAGGCGCTGACCAACACGGCCAGCGTCGATGCCGGCGACGAGGCGTCAAGGCACGTCGCCGCCATCAGCCATATCGCGACGCCTCCGATCGGCCAGCCGCGCCACAAGCGAAGGAGACGTCGATCCCGGTCACTGATGCCGGGCGGGAACACGGTCAATCGGTAGCGACGAAAGCCGGAGCGGCCCAGCCTGATATCGAACGACCCCCACGCGTGTTCTCCGTCGATCAGCCTCGACCACCCACGAGCGCTTCCCATGCATACTTTGTCTATTCCGCTGCGGGCGGGCGGGAAATGATCTGAACGAAATCCATACGCCCGGGCGGAAATCCTTTACGCAGAGTCAGTGAGCCAGCTGGACGGCTTTGACGCGAACCTGGCTGTGCTCGCCGAGCTCACGGTCTCCGCCTTGCGACTGCGGGTCAACTCGGCAGCCGGCGGTGGATCAGCACCGCTGCGAAAGCCGCTGCGGCCAGCAGGACCGCGCCCAGCCGCAGCCATCCCATGCTCGCGTCTCCGCGCACGATCTGGTAGCCGATCTGCTGCTGCAGGGTGGCGTAGACGCTGTCGAGTTCGGCGAGGCTGGCCGCGTGAAATGCGTGTCCACCGGATATCTCGGTGATCTTCTGCAAGGTCTCGTCGTCGACCGGCACGGCCATCCGTTCGCCGTTGAGGTCGATGTAGCCGTCCGGCGTACCGAACGAGATCGTCGAAATCGGCACGCCCTGGTCCTTGGCGGCCCGCGCCGCGGTGAACGCGCCGCGCGGCGCGTCGGGGTCCGTCGGCACCGTTTCCTTGCCGTCGGACTCCAACACCATGTGCGCAGGCGGCGGACCCTCGCCGCCGCCCATCACGGCGTCGACCGCGGCGATCGCCTGCAACGCCGTGAAGATGCCCTCTCCCGTCGCGGTGCGCGTTTCGGCCTGCAGGGAGTCGATCGCCCGCGTCACCACCGCCCGGTTGGCAGTCGGCGCGGTAAGTAACGTCGCGGTGCCGCCGAACGCGACGAGCCCGAGATTGATGCCCGGGGTCAGCTCGTCGGCGAAGCGCTTACCTGCCGCCTTCGCCGCATCCAGGCGGGTGGGCGCCACATCGGTGGACACCATCGATTCCGACACGTCGATCACCAGCATCACGGTCGCCCGGTTCTGCGGCACACGGATGTCGTGGGTCGGTCCCGCCATCGCTGTCGTCAGCACCGCCAGCGAGGCGATCAGCAGCGCCACCGGCACATGCCGCCAGCGGCCCGGGCCGCGCTTCGGCGCCACCGATTCGAGCAGTTCCATGTTCGCGAACCGCAGCACCCGCTTCCGGCGGGACCGCTGGATGACGAAGTACGCCGCGAGCAGCCCTGCGACGATGAGCAGGTAGAGAAAAAACCAGGCGTTGGCGAACCCGGACATCGGCAACGCACCGAACACGGGCAGGCTCATGTCGGCACGCCCAACAGGGTCACAGGCACAAGCCAACAGTAGCTCGCACGCTCGCGCGGACAGTCAAACGATCCTACAAGTGTCACCGAGGCTACGCCGCCTCGGCCACGGCCTTGATCCGTTCGAGCGTCCTGGTCATGTCGCGAATGTTCCGGCGCCGGCGCAGCTAGCCGCCGAACACCCAATAGACGCGCAGGAACGGGGATTCGGTGAGGCGGAACGACTCGGTCACGTCGGTGCCGCCGCCTTCCGGGGCGAACCGGTAGTGCCAGTGGTTCGCCACGCGGCTTCCGACCATCACCTCGAAGCCGAACTCGCGGCCCGGCTCGCAGTCGGTCACGCGGCACGTCGTCCAGTACACCGGGCCGATCTCGTTGCGCCTGACGTGTCCGCGGAACCGTGCACCGACGGCCGGGCCGGTCGCGCCGTCAAGCCATTCCGCCGCGAAGGTCTCCGGCGAGAACTTCCCGACGTTGCGGACATCGGATACCAGTTCCCAAACCTTCATCGGTGGTGCCGCCATGTGCACCGTCACCTCGCCGTCCATACAGGAATCGTAGGCGAGCCTGCCGGTAGGGTCGGGGCGATCTTCGCTCGGAAGGAAGCCGTCGGTGCGAACCCCGCTGTTGTCGACCGTCGTCGCGCTGAGCCTGCTCGCGGCCACCCAGGCCGGCTGCGCCGCGCCGCGAGGACCTGCCCCGTCATCGCTGCCGACGACACCGCCGATGGGATGGAACTCCTGGAACTCGGGTATCGACCTCACCGAGGAGAACGTCAAAGCCACGGTCGACGCGATGGTGTCCTCCGGGATGCGCGACGCCGGCTACCGCTACGTCAACCTCGACGCGGGCTGGGCCGCCCCGCGGCGTGGGTCGCGCGGCGAGCTGCAGGCCGACCCCGCCCGATTCCCCGGCGGCATTCCCGCGGTGGCCCGTTACGCCCACGACCGCGGCATGATGCTCGGCGTGTACGCGAGCCCCTACGACGAGGGCTGCAGCGCCCAGCCCGCGCTCGCCAGTATCGGCCACGAAACCCTCGACGCGCAGACGTTCGCAGCGTGGGGGGTGGACTACCTGAAGTACGACTGGTGCCGCGCGGAGGCCAACCACGACGAGCAGAAGCAGGTCTTCTCGCGAATGCGCGACGCGTTGCGGGCCACCGGCCGGCCGATCGTCTACAGCATCAACCCGAACAGCTCCGACGACTACACCGCAGGGTCGCGCTACGACTGGTCGGGCATCGCCGACCTGACCCGCGCCACCACCGACCTGGTTCCGGTGTGGCGCGACACGTTGCCTCCGCTCGGCCCCCTCGACCCCTTCGCGTCGGGCGCCTATCGCGGCGTGCCCGATGAGTTCTCCGTCGCCGAAAAGGTGGTCACCGGAAGCAAGCCGGGCTACTGGGCAGACCCCGACATGATGGTCGTCGGCGTCGGGTGGGACGAATTCGTCGCCCGCCACTTCCCGAGCATCCGCGACGGCCTCACGGTCGGGGACGTGCCGGGCGACCAAGTGGCCCAGCTCCGCGCGATGGCGGCCCTGAGCGACGATCAACTGGCTCACATTCTGCTCCAGCAGCCCAACCTCACCGACACCGAGCAGCGCGCACACCTTTCGCTGTGGGCCATGCTGTCCGCGCCGCTGATCGCCGGTAACGACGTGCGGTCGATGACGCCGCAGACCCGCGACATCCTCACCAACCGCGAGGTGATCGCCGTCGATCAGGATCCCCGTGTCGCGCCAGCGCACCCATTGCCCACCGATGGGCGGGTGGCGACGAAGCAGCTTTCCGACGGCGGGGTCGCGGTCGCGTTCTTCAATGCGGGCGAGAACCCCGTGACGATCAACACCAGCGCAGCCGAGGCAGGACTCGGTCCCGCGCCCTGCTACGCCGTCCGCGATCTGTGGGCGCACACCGACACCAAAACAACCGGCGCCGTGACCAGCGGGGTCGTACCCCCGCACGCGGTGACACTGCTGCGGGCCTCGCCCGTGTGCAGGTAGGTCTACGGCTCGAGGCCCTCGCGTTCGTCGATCACAAACAGGACAACTGTCAACGCGATGAAAACCGCAGGAATCCAGATCGCGTGCACACCCCAGTCGAAGCTGGCGAGCGCCCCCACCGCGGCGCCCAATGCGAACGTGATGGTGAGGATTCCGTATATCCGGAAGGCTTTACGTGAACCGGCCTGGCCGTCAATGAATCCCGTATATCCGGCTTCGACGAAGCGCATCAGATTGCCGGTTGTCGCGATGGGCATGTACGGCAGATCGCCGATGTTGCGGAACAGGCCCATCTGGTTGGCCGCGAGATATGAGATCGGGATCGTCACAAAACTGGGCGGGACGGAGGCAGGGACGAACCCGACCGCCGCCAGCGCCGCCGCCTGGCTCGCCATGATCCACCGCAGCGGGTGGCGGAGCAGCTTCGGCGAACTGACGGACTTGATGTGCGAAGACGTCAGCACGCCCGCAAAAAACGCCAATATCGGCCAGAGATGGCCGAGCGCGTCGGCCCAATGCCGGCGGGAAACCTCGATGGCGCCGAAGATCACGTTCGCGGTCTGTACGTTGGCGAACACCCCGCCGCGCGTGATGTAGGTATAGGCGTCGAGGAACGCGTTCGCAGCAGTCAGCAGCACGGCGAACCGCAGGGTGTAGGAGGTCTTGACCATGGAGGCCTTCTGGACCGCGGCTCGCTAGCCCGCCGATCCCTCCTCCTCTCTGACCGCCCGTTCGACCTCCTCGACCGGCACAGGACGCAAGAACGCCCATGTGAAGAACACGGCGGCGACGCCGACCAAAATCAGTCCGACCCACCAGTTCGCGTCGGTGCCGATGTAGAGGGCGACCCGATCGCCGGTCGCGGCCTTGTCGTCGTGATCGCGCAGCACCGCCGGGACGAATCCGGCGATGGTCAGCACCACACCGTAAATCGCGAGCAGCGCGCCGACGATGGTGCGGATGTCGAAGAGGCGAACGAGCGCCTTGTCGGTATGTGGTGTGGTCATGGCGGCACCTCGGTAACTCAGTGGAAGACGACGTTGAGGATGACGACGAGTACGAGCATGACCCCGGCCAGCGGAACCGGTTTCAGGTACCACGGCTTCCCGGCGTCCTCGGGGTCGGACAAGATCGGCACGTTCGTCTCCCCGTAGACGAGGCCGGCCAATTCCCCGTGCGGTTTCGGTGCCGTCACCATGCTCACCGCCACGCTGAGGACGATGTCGACGATGAACGCCGCCGCCGCCGCGACGAACGGCATCCCCTGCCCGGGCAGATCGATGACCCCGACCTTGGACAGCATGAAAACCACGACCGCAGAGAGTGTTCCGGCGACCAGACCCACCCAGCCGGCGGTCGCGGTCATCCTCTTCCAGAACATGCCGAGGATGAACGTCGCGAACAGCGGCGCGTTGAAGAAGCCGAACAGCGTCTGCAGGTAGTCCATCAGGTTGGAGTAGCCCGACGCGATCAGTGCCGTGAAGACCGCCAGCACGGTCGCGGCCACCGTCGCGTATCGGCCCACCTGGATGTAGTAGTTGTCGGAGCGGTCCTTGACCGCGTACTGCTGCCAGATGTCGTAGCTGAACACGGTATTGAACGCCGAGATGTTGGCGGCCATACCAGCCATGAACGATGCGATCAGGCCGGCCACCGCAACACCGAGCAGCCCGTTGGGCAATATGTCGCGGATCATCAACAACATCGCGTCGTTGTAGGTGACACTGCCCCGGCCGGTGGCTTTCAGGTGAATCATGTCACCGATCACCGCCGCGGCGATCATCCCGGGCACCACCACGACGAACGGGATCAGCATCTTCGGAAACGACCCGATGATCGGAGCGCGGCGCGCCGCCGACATCGAATTCGACGCCATCGCGCGCTGTACCTCGACGAAGTTGGTCGTCCAATACCCAAAAGACAACACGAATCCGAGCCCGAACACGATCCCGATCACCGACCAGACCGGGCTGGAGAATCCGCTCAGCGCCTGACCGGGCCAGGTCGTGAGCTGCTCGTGCACCGACGCGGTCACCGAGCCGTCGGCCCTGTGGGTGTCGACCACCTCGTCCCGCAGACCGCTGAAGCCACCGACCTTGATGAGCCCGAAAACCGTGAGCGGGACGAGCGCGGCGAGGATCACGAAGAACTGCAGCACCTCGTTGTAGATCGCCGCCGACAGCCCGCCGAGCGCGGTGTAGGTCAGCACGATCGCCGCCGCGACGATCAGCGACACCCATTTGCTCCAGCCGAGCAGCGCATTGATCACCGTCGCCAGCAGGAACAGGTTGACACCGGCGATCAGCACCTGCGCGGCGGCAAAGCTGATGGCGTTCACCAGATGTGCGCCCGTGCCGAAACGCCTTCGCATGAACTCGGGTACGCTGCGCACCTTGGATCCGTAGTAGAACGGCATCATCACCACGCCGAGGAACAGCATCGCCGGGACGGCGCCGATCCAGTAGTAATGCATTGTGGACAGGCCGATCTGGGCGCCGTTGGCCGACATGCCCATGATCTCGACCGCGCCGAGGTTCGCGGACACGAACGCGATGCCGGTGACCCACGCCGGAAGCCGCCGTCCCGACAGGAAGAAGTCAAGGCTCGATGCGATTTGGCTGCGCGCCAGGTAGCCGATGCCGAGAACGAACACGAAATAGACCGCGATCAACACGTAGTCGAGTGCGCCGACGTGGAGTTGCATGACGTTGTCGGCCCGCAGGGTGGTAGTCGTGGTCGATCAACTCCTCGGTAGAGGGCGTCCGTCGCAGGTGCCACCGGAGAACGTAACAGTTTGCCGCGGCCGCTCACCTTAGATGTTTACTTGTGTTCGTGAGAGACACCGCGACAGCGCCGACCCGGTGGCCGCTGGCCGACGGCCGCGACCTGTTGTTCTTCGCGTTGCCCGGCCATTCCCCGGAACCTGTTCCCGACCGGCGGCAACTGCCCCCGCGCGAAACTCATCAATCGCGGCTGCGGTTCGACCGCCAGGCCGGCCAGTGGGTGGTCATCGCAGCGCTGCGCCAAGACCGCACCTACAAGCCGGCCGCCGATCAATGCCCGCTGTGTCCCGGGCCGTCCGGCGTGACGAGTGAGGTGCCCGCCCCCGACTACGACGTCGCCGTCTTCGAGAACCGCTTCCCGAGCCTTTCCGGGGCCGGAAGGTCGCCGGCTCACCTTCCGACCCACGAGGACACCGACTTCGTTTCCGCGCCCGGCCACGGCCGCTGCGAAGTCATCTGCTTCTCCAGCAACCACACAGCATCGTTCGCCGCCCTCGAGCCCGGCCACGCCCGCCTCGTCGTCGACGCATGGCGGCACCGGACCGCCGACCTGATGGGCCGGCCCGGGATCGAGCAGGTGTTCTGTTTCGAGAACCGGGGCGAGGAGATCGGCGTGACGCTCACCCACCCGCACGGCCAGATCTACGGGTATCCGTTCCTGACGCCGCGGGCGGACGAGATGCTGCGCCAGGCGCGGGATCACGCGGCGCGCAACGGCAGCAACCTGTTTGCGGACCTGCTCGCGCACGAAGTTGCCGACGGCAGCCGTGTCGTCGCGCGCACCGGCCTGTTCACCGCGTTCGTGCCCTTCGCCGCGCGCTGGCCCGTCGAAGTTCACATCTATCCGAACAGGTTCGTGCACAACCTTATCGAGCTCGACGACGCGGAGCGAAGCGGATTCGCCGAGATCTATGTCGACGTGCTCAGGCGGTTCGACCGCATGTACAACGCGCCGCTGCCGTACATGTCCGCGCTGCACCAGTACGCCGACAACGAGGAGCAACGGGAGGGATACTTTCACGTCGAGCTGATGTCGACAAGGCGCAGCGCCACCAAATTGAAGTACCTGGCCGCGTCCGAGTCGGCGATGGACGCGTTCATCAGCGACGTCATCCCGGAGGACGTCGCGCACCGCCTGCGGGAGCTTCGATGACCATCAGGTATTCGGCGCCGGGCCGGATCAATCTGATCGGGGAGCACACCGACTACAACCTCGGCTTCGCGCTTCCGATCGCGCTGCCGGAACGCACCCTGGTGACATTCGACCCCGACGACGGCGACGCGATCACGGTGGGCAGCGAAGGTGCAGACGGCACGGTCGCGATCCCACTCGATGCCGCGCCGGGCGAAGTCGTCGGCTGGGCTGCGTATGTCGCCGGCGTCATGTGGGCGCTGCGCCGTGCGGGCCACCCGGTTGTGGGGGGCACGATGTCGGTAGCGAGCGACGTCGAGATGGGTTCGGGCCTGGCATCGTCGGCGGCGCTGGAATGCGCGGTCCTCGGCGCGATCACGTCTGCAGCCGGCGTCCCGGTCGACCGGGTGGAACAGGCACGCATCGCCCAGCGGGCCGAGAACGAATACGTCGGCGCCCCAACGGGGCTGATGGACCAGCTGGCTGCGCTCTTCGGGGAGCCGTCCAAGGCGCTGCTGATCGACTTCCGTGAGGTGACCGTCCAGCCGGTGACCTTCGATCCCGAAGCGTCGGATGCCGCGTTGCTGCTCATCGACTCTCGGGCGCGGCATCGCCACGCGGGCGGCGAATACGCGGCACGGCGCGAGTCGTGTGAACGGGCGGCCGCCGATCTGGGCGTCGTTTCGCTTCGTGAGCTGCAAGACCGCGGACCGGCCGTGCTCGAAGGCGTGAGCGATCGGGTAGATGCCCGACGCGCGCGCCACATCCTGACCGAGAATCAGCGGGTGCTGGATTTCGTTGCCGCGCTGGGCGATCGCAATCTGGACGAGGCGGGCCGCATCCTGACGGCGTCGCATGTCTCGATGCGGGATGACTTCCACATCACCACCGACCACCTCGATCTGATCGCCGACACCGCGGTGCGGGCCGGCGCGCTGGGAGCCCGGATGACCGGCGGCGGCTTCGGTGGCTGCGTGATCGCGTTGGTTCCCGCCGACGGCGCCGAGGCCATCGGCGACTCGGTGCGGCGTGCGGTGAGCGACTCCGGTTACGAAGAGCCCCGAATCATCCGCACTCATGCCGCCGCCGGTGCCATGGTTGACTGATCCGAGCGATTCGCCGACAGACGGCTTCCGGCGCCGCGAACAGCCCGGCTGAGGACCGTCCGCGACGCCGGAAGTGATCTCCGTCAAGCGGGCCGATTTACAGCGGCATCCAGAGTCCGAAGAACCAGAATCCCCAGCCCAGGTTCGGATCGAACACCGGGACGGCCTGGTAGTCGTCCCAATCGAACGGCTGGTGATCGAACCGCGCCTGATCTATGTCACGCGGCGGTCCGTCCCAGTGGCGGTTCCAGCCACCGGGAGGCGGCGGGCCGTCCCAGCCTCCGGGAGGCGGCGGGCCGTCCCAGTCGCGCGGCGGGCCGCCGGGCGGCGGACCGTCATTCCATCCCCGGTCACCCTCGCGCGGTACCGGAGGCGCACCGTTGCCCGGTGTGCTGAATCCACGAGGTGCATTCGTGGGGCCGCCCTGCTGCGCGTTACCTTGACCGAACCTACCGCTCGGTGCGTTGTTCGGTCCGGCCTGGTTGTTCGGGCCGGCGTTGCCCGGGTTGTTCGGGCCGGCGTTCGGCGGAGTGCCGGGGTTGTTCGGCCCGCCCTGAGGCGGGTTGCCCGGGGCGTTCGGGCCCCCTTGCTCAGCGCTGCCGGGCTGGCAGTTCGGCTGACTGCACGGCGACGGCGACGGCGGCGGGGCAGCATTCGCGAGCCCTGCGCCGAGCGCGAGTCCTGACATGCCAACGCCGACGGCGATCGCCGCGGCGCCAGCCCTCTGTTTCATATACATACCTGTTTGTTCCCTCCCGGGTGTTCACTTACGTGATCGCCCCCCGACGGCCGCGACCGTAGGAAGCCCTGTCGCGGCCACATCCCCTACCTTGCCCCGCCGCCGCGCATCCCAAACCACCGCCCGGTGACGCCGTTGCGGCCCGTCCCGCATCACGACTGGTGGACATCGGCTTTTTCGGAGTGGAGCGGCCGGCGGTCTCGGGCACGTGTTGCTCGTCACACAGCGGTACCCAGCTGATGCCGAGCACGCTACTGCCAGCCACCAGCCCCCAAAAGCTCAGTCGATTCACAGTTCGACGCGCTCAGAAAGTTACTGTCACGGGCTTAGCATTACCGCCCAGAGTGGGGTTGCGACCCAACGATTCCCAACACTGCGGGCCGCTTAAGCGCCGAAGCGGTCACCCGCCGCAACCCCGCTCACCAAACTTTTACGCCGCCGAAAAATTTTGACCGGCAATGACACTGGCTTTTTCAGCCCGGACTCAGCCACCGCCGCAACGCAATCGCTTAGCTAAGCATAAGTCTGGTCGCTGTCTGTTTGGGGAGAAAAGCAGCAAACCGCACGGCGGCTGAATCGGTTCTGGTCTTTTCGACAACGATCCAACAAACCAGCGCCGGCCATGAATGATTGACCCATGGTTGTCGCCGGCTGCGCTTCGTCCGGTTGAGCGATGCAATCGTTCGGGTCTCTCGGTCGATGGCAGGCGCTTGGCGTCAGGGCCGGTGCGACCGCACGAGGTCGGCATCATGCATCGCGTCCGGATCGCGCTGCTGATATTGACGGCCGCGTCGATCGCATATCTGGCGCTGCGGCGATGACCCCGTCTGTCAAAAACGGTTTGCCGCCGGCGGTGAGGTGCTACCGCGGGTCCAATCGGCGCCAGGTCCGCAATGCGCTGGATTCTGATCTGCGGCATGGACCTGGACGACGGAATCACGGGACACCATGCGCGCGGCGGCGGGCGACTGGCTGGTGCGGGATTCCTCGGGACATCGGTGGTCGGTGCGGGGCGACATCTTCCGGGACAGCTACGAACACGTCGACGATGGGCATTGGCGCAGAAAGGGATTCGTGTTCGCAAGGCCGGCCAGGGACGGCGAGACGATCGACACGCTGGAGGGCCCGGTGACGGCGCCGGAAGGCGCCTGGATCGTCAAGGGTGATCGGGGCGAGCAGTGGCCGGTGCCCCCCGCTCAGTTCGCACAACGCTATCAAGGTTCCGTCGACTGATCTGCGCAGTCGGCCCGTCACCCCGGACAGGTGACGGGCCGACGCCGGGGCAGGTCTCGAGGTCTCGACACATAGCGATACGAACTGGCGCCCGGCCCGGTTCGATTGCCTGCATTTGGTTTTGCCGCTCGGCCTAGTGCCCACGGTTGCCACGGCGCCGGCGGTGGCGGCGGGCCGCCCCACCAGTCGTGGCTGTGGTCGTCGGCGTCCCTGTCGCGGTAGTGGTCATCGTGGCAGTCGCCGGCGTCCCAGTTGAAGCCCCACCCCGGATCCAAGTCCCCCGGGCACCAGTGGTACTGAGGTGCAAAAATCGGCTCGGCCCGGGCGGTGCCGGCGGCCAGCGCTTGACATCTGCGTCAATAGCGCGACGCTGCAAGGCCTGTGATTCAGGTGGACGCCGACCGTTGCCGGGCCCTTGCGTCGGCAGCTTCTTGTTCCGCGCTCGTTACGACGATGGCGTCAGGACCCGGATACACCGTCGTGACGTGGTCGCCGGCCCAACGCACCACGTAGGGTGGTGAGCCGTCTCTCGAGCGCACCTCGACGATCATCCCGCGCTGCTCGTGCCGCTCGACGGTCGTCCCCTTCACAACCAGCCAGTCGCCAACGTTCGCCTTCATCGCCCGCTCCCTTCTGCGCATCCCGCTTAGATTGTGCGCGCTGGTCGGCCGTCTTCGGCAGGGGCCAAAGTCAGAATTGTGCGCCGCCTCCTCCTGGGGTAGGCGTGTCGAACTGGGGTAGGCGCGTTGAACGAGGGCGGCGCAGCTCCTAGACGGGCTGCTCGCGGTGGCGTCCTTCGTCCGATTCCGCCGGGATCAGCTCTGTTTCCGGTTCGTGATCCTCGTCCTGTGCCGGGGGCTGCAGGCGGGGCAGTCGAACATCGGTGGGCGCCTCCAGCTGCTTGACGCGCAATCGGTCCCTGACTTCCTCAGTGGCGCGGTTGATCCGATCGATTTCACTGCGATAGACCTCCGCGCGCGTCTCCTCGCCGGCATAGTGGAAATACGTCAGCAAGGTCCGCAGCAATTCCAGCTTCTGCTTCTCCCGCTTGGCCAGGTCGTGCGTTGTCATCAGCTCGACGCGCTGCACCGGTTGCAGGTCGTCCCAGTCCAGCACGACGTTGGTCTTGTAGGACCGGCGGCGGTCTCTGAACTTTCGCCACCCAGTCTTGTGGTCGGGACGGTCGTGGTAGCTCACCGTGCCCACGAAACGCCACTCGATCGACCCGCCCAGCTCATAGCGATCGAGCGATGAATCCCACACCGTTCGCCATTCCTGGCCAGGCGCCAGGACGGGGAGTTCACCGGGGAGCCGCAACTCGGCGATGTCGACCATGCCGTCGTGCGCGTTTTCGTACTGCGCGACGGTCGGCGGGTTCAGGAACGAGAACTCGACGTCGTATGCCGCGGTCTGGCCGAAGTTCCTGACCACCAGCTCGACGACGTGCCAATCGGCGGCATGGGGCTCCATGAACATCGCGACATGCGGCCGCATCTGCTCGATCTTGAGTTCCCGGTTCCGCTTCAGCTGTCGGCTGACATAGACCAGCGCGATAATGCCGAGGATTACCGCAGCCCAGAGGGCCACCGCCAACCAGGTGCCGGACCCGGCGTGAGTCACGTCGTGCCAACGGTCCTTGATCCACCCCACGGCGTTCCACCTTTCCTCATTCGCCGGGCCGAAGCCACCCCACCAATCACGACGCAACCCTCAGCGACGATCAACCGCACCAGTCGTTGCAGCTTGTTGGCCATGACATGAGTACCACAGCAACCATTGGGAGGACAAACCCCCGCTTTCAGCTCGTGGCAAATCCCCGCAGCAGCGTCGTCACCCCGAGCGTCCATCGCCGGTTCACCGACACGCGCGAGTTCCCGAGCCATCGGCCGCCCTCCTGGACGGCCAGGCCTTGCACCAAGGCCAGCAACACGTGCGCGATGTCGGTGGGGTCGCCGACCAGTAGTCCCGCGTCGACGCATCGCCGGATGCGCCCGATGAAGACCTCGCGCACCGACGCGCCGGCCGCCACCTCGTCAGGGCCGGGATCGAAGTCCGCGAACGGCCGGGTGAACATCACCTGCGCAAGGGCAGGCCGCCGCAGGCAGAACCTGCGGAACACCGGCGCAAGCCCTTCCACATCCGCGAGCGGATCGTCCGTCGCAGGCACCGTGGCCAGATCGCGGCCCAGCAGCCGAAAGCCCTCGAAGAACACGTGGCGGACCAATCCGGCCTTGTCCTCGAACAGCTCGTACAGGGCCGGCACCGACGTGCCCGCCAGCTCGGCCACCCGGCGCGTGGTGAAGCCCGCGATCCCGTGCTCGTTCAGCGCGGTGAGGGCGACGTCGAGCACCTTGTCGCGAAGCTGGGGCGTGCGTTGCTTAGCCCGCGGCACCCGATACCTACTGGGCCGGCCGGAATTCCGAGTCGATCGCGGTGCGGACGGCGTCGAGGACCTCAGCGCGGGCGAGCAGCTTGCTGGCCGAGTGCGCCCTGGCGTCCAGCGCGGTGAAGTTCCGCGCGAGCTCCTCGGCGCGCACACGCACCCGGTCCGACCGCACCAGCTCGTCGAGATAGCCTGCGGCGACGGCTGCTTCGCCGACGAACGGGACGGCCAGCCCGACCGCTCGCTGATACGCCGCGGGGGTGAGTCGATGGCGCAGGATCGCCAGCGCGGCGCGCGGCATCGTCAACCCGATCGCCACCTCGTTCGCCATCACCCGGTGGTCGGGGGAGCCGACCAGGTGGTCGCCGCTGAGCAGCAGAAACGAGCCCATCGCGATCGCGTGGCCGGTGCACGCCATCACCACCGGCTTGGGGAACGCCAATATCCGTGCGGCGAGTTCGAAGCCGCCCGCGAGCATGCCGATCGCGGCCTCACCCCCCGCCGTCAGCACGCCGAGGTCGAAACCGCCGCTGAACACCCGGTTGTTGCCGGCGATGACCACCGCACCAATCCCCTCCAGTTCGGCATGGTCGAGGGCTTCGTTGATCTCGCGCTGCATATCGGGCGACAGCGCGTTGACCTTGCCATCGTCCATCTGGATCGTCGCGACCGACGCGTCGACCGTGTAGTGAACTCGATCACCCATGTGAAAGGACGTTACGTAACGTTGTTCCGAAAAACAAGGGCCGCACCGACGGGGGTGGCGCTGCTGAAGTCAGGCGCCGCCCATCAGCATCCGCCACTGCTGCAGGCTGGTCGGCCGGAACACGTAGTTGGTGCGGCGGACCTCCGAGAGCGCGGCGCTGGGCTCGGCGGAATACCAGTGCCCGGGGTAGACCGTCGGGTCGCCAGGCAGGTCGGCCAGCTGGTGCAGGCTGCGGTACATGTCGTCGACGTCGCCGCCGGGGAAGTCGGTCCTGCCGCAGCCCTCCAGGAACAAGGTGTCCCCGGCGACGAGGCGCCCGTCGAGCAGGAAGCACTGGCTGCCCGGGGTGTGGCCGGGCGTGTGCAGCAGCTCGATTTCGATGTCGCCGATGCCGACCTTGTCACCGTGATCGTGTGTGGTCAGGTCCCTCTCCGGAATCCCCGTCACCCGGGACACCCATGGCGCTTCGTGGGTGTTGACGTGGACGGGCACGCTGACGCGCTCCAGCAGCTCGGCGAGGCCCTTCAGCTCGAAGCCCATCATCGAGCCGCCGACATGGTCGGGGTGGTGGTGTGTGACGAGCACACCCGACAGGCGCATCCCGTCGGCTTCGACGGCGTCGACGAGGTCGCCGGCGGCGTATGCGGGGTCGACGACCATGGCATCGCCCGTCTCGCGGTCGCCGATCAGGTAGGCGAAGTTGAGCATCTGCCGCGCCAGGACGTCGTTGGCCGCGAAGTCTCGCCCGGACAGCAGCTGGCGAAAGTAGAGACGGTCGTCCATTGCCATGACTCAAGGGTAGGGGCAGGACGCCAACCGGCTGTTTGGCGGGCTACTGCGCCAGCCTGTAACCTCTATTGGGCCCTTGCGCGGGTCAGGCCCCCTTAGCTCAGTCGGCAGAGCGTTTCCATGGTAAGGAAAAGGTCAACGGTTCGATTCCGTTAGGGGGCTCGGTGGACGCCGGGCTGACTGGCGCGAGTCATCACGAGGCGATGTAGCTCAGTCGGTTAGAGCGAACGACTCATAATCGTTAGGTCGCCGGTTCGAGTCCGGCCATCGCTACAAGACAACAACGAGAAGCGTGAAAGAAGGCAGCCCCCGTGGCCTCCAGTACCGACATCCGGCCCAAGATCACCCTGGCCTGTGAGGTGTGCAAGCACCGCAACTACATCACGAAGAAGAACCGTCGCAACGACCCCGACCGCCTCGAGCTGAAGAAGTTCTGCCCGAACTGCGGCAAGCACCAGCCGCACCGGGAGACACGCTAGCGCCGGTTCGCGGTTGCTGAGCTTGACTAGGTAGGTTCTAGACCCGTGTCCATATCCGAACGAATCGTTGGGATGCACTACCGGTACCCCGATCACTACGTGGTCGGCCGGGAGAAGATTCGCGAGTACGCGGTGGCCGTCAAGAACGCCGATCCCGCGTTCTTCGACGAAAAGGCCGCCGCCGAGCTGGGCTACGGCGCGCTGCTGGCACCGCTGACGTTCATATCCGTGTTCGGCTATCAGGCTCAGAGTGCGTTCTTCGAGAACGCCGACATCGACATTCAGGACGCCAAAATCGTCCAGGTTGACCAGGAGCTCAAGATCCTCCAGCCGATCAAAGCCGGCGACCGACTGTACTGCGACGTATACGTTCACTCGATTCGGCAGTCGTTCGGCGCTGACATCATCGTCACCAAGAACATCGTCACCAACCAGGACGGTGAAGTAGTACAGGAGACCTACACCACCCTTGCGGGGCGTAGCGGCGAAGACGGAGAAGAGGGCTTTAGCGATGGCACTGCGTGAGTTCAGTTCGGTGAAGGTCGGTGACCAGCTGCCAGAGAAGGTCATTCCGCTGAGCCGCCAGGATCTGGTGAACTATGCCGGCGTCTCGGGCGACCTGAACCCGATTCATTGGGACGACGACATCGCCAAACAGGTGGGGCTGGACACCGCCATCGCCCACGGCATGCTCACCATGGGCCTGGGCGGCGGCTACGTCACGTCCTGGGTCGGCGACCCAGGAGCCGTCAAGGAGTTCAACGTTCGGTTCACCGCCGTGGTGCCGGTGCCCAACGACGGTAGGGGCGCGGAGATCGTGTTCAGCGGCCGCGTCAAGTCGGTGGAGCCGGAGACCAAGCTGGTGACGATCGCACTGTCGGCCACCACGGGCGGCAAGAAGATCTTCGGCCGCGCGGTCGCGACTGCGAAGCTAGCCTAGCCATGGCTCTCAAGACAGACATCCGGGGGATGGTGCACCCCTACCCCGACTATTTCCTCGTCGGCCGCGAACAGATCCGCCAGTATGCGAGGGCGATCAAGGTCGAGGACCCGGCCAGCTACGACGAAGATGCGGCCGCCGACCTGGGTCACGACGCCATCGTCGCACCGCTGACCTTCCTGTCCACCGTCGCCTTGCTGGTCCAGCAGGACTTCTTCCGGAAAGTCGACGTCGGTATGGAAACCATGCAGATCGTGCAGGTCGACCAGAAGTTCGTGTACCACAGACCGATTCGTGCCGGCGACAAGCTGTGGTGCCGCGTTGAGGTCTTCTCGGTGGACGAGCGGTTCGGCGCCGACATCGTCGTCACCAAGAACATCTGCGTCGATGATGACGGCGAGATCGTGATGGAGGCCTACACCACGCTGATGGGCCATGAGGGTGACAACTCGATCCAGATCAAATGGGACCCGGCCAGCGGCCAGGTGATGAGGAAAGCCGTCGGCGAGTAGTCGGGATTAGTAACTCAGACCTGGGCCGATGTACACTCGGACCTCGGGGTTTTCCCACTACAGCGCGCTGTCCATCGGATATTCCCGGTTTGTCGGGACCGAATGGGGAGCGCGCGAACTGTGTAGGCCCCGACACGGCGGTTGGCCTGCCAACCTCGAAGGGGCGTAGCTCAACTGGCAGAGCAGCGGTCTCCAAAACCGCAGGTTGCAGGTTCAAGTCCTGTCGCCCCTGCGTCAACTGAATACAAACAAATCGTGGACACTGGATAGTGGACACACGACAACACCAACGGAAAGGCATGCGGTGAGCGACGAGCGCGAAGGTGCCGGCGCCGCAGGCGACGGCGACGAGACCACGACCGGACGCGGGCAGACCGCGGTGGCGACCCGGCCGCTGCGTCCCACGGGGAAGCGGTCACGGCAGGGCACCGCCACCGCCGAGGAGATCGAAGAGACGACCGGGACCGAACTCGGCGTCGCCAAGAACGGCACCCCGACCAAGGTCAAGACGGCAAAGAAGCGCCCCGGAGAGGGTGGGCGTACCAACCCGTTCGTCTTCGTGTGGGGCTACCTGCGGCAGGTCGTCGCCGAGATGCGCAAGGTGATCTGGCCGAACCGCAAGCAGATGGTCAGCTACACGACCGTGGTGCTGTTCTTCCTGGCTTTCATGGTCGCGCTGATCGGCGTGGTGGACCTGGGCCTGGCGAAGCTGGTGCTGTTGGTGTTCGGCTGACGAGTTACACCTAGGGAAGGAATGAGAAGTGAGTACCCCTGACGGCGATATGCCCGTGGGTGAGGCCGTCGACGTGATCGACGATGCCGACCATGAGGCCGCCGAGGTCGACCCGGCGACCGCGCTCAAGGAGGAGCTGCGCAGCAAGCCCGGCGACTGGTACGTCATCCACTCCTACGCGGGCTACGAGAACAAGGTGAAGGCCAATCTCGAGACGCGCGTGCAGAACCTCGACGTGGGCGACTACATCTTCCAGGTGGAGGTGCCCACCGAAGAGGTCACCGAGATCAAGAACGGCCAGCGCAAACAGGTCAACCGCAAGGTGCTGCCGGGCTACATCCTGGTCCGGATGGACCTCACCGACGACTCGTGGGCCGCGGTGCGCAACACGCCCGGTGTCACCGGGTTCGTCGGCGCCACCTCGCGGCCGTCGGCGCTGTCGCTCGACGATGTCGTGAAGTTCCTGCTGCCGCAGGGCACGGGCAAGAAGGCCGCCAAGGCGGCGACCGGTGCCGCCGCGAGCGAGGCAGCCGGGATGGAACGCACCCCTGTCGAGGTTGATTTCGAGGTCGGCGAGTCGGTGACCGTCATGGACGGCCCGTTCGCGACGCTGCCGGCGACGATCAACGAGGTCAACGCCGAGCAACAGAAGCTCAAGGTGCTGGTGTCCATCTTCGGCCGCGAGACACCTGTCGAACTGACCTTCAACCAGGTCTCCAAAATTTGATGCACTTCGCGCAAGCGGCTCATCGCTGATCCAGAGAGGAACACCAACACCCCATGGCCCCGAAGAAGAAGAAGAAGGTCGCCGGGCTGATCAAGCTGCAGATCCAGGCAGGCCAAGCCAACCCGGCGCCGCCAGTGGGCCCTGCGCTCGGCCAGCACGGCGTCAACATCATGGAGTTCTGCAAGGCCTACAACGCCGCGACGGAGAACCAGCGCGGCAACGTGGTGCCCGTGGAGATCACGGTCTACGAGGACCGCAGCTTCACGTTCCAGCTGAAGACTCCCCCCGCCGCCAAGCTGCTGCTCAAGGCCGCGCGCGTCGACAAGGGCTCGGCCGAGCCGCACCGCAACAAGGTCGCGAAGGTCACGTGGGACCAGGTCCGCGAAATCGCCGAAACCAAGAAGGAAGACCTCAACGCCAACGACATCGACGCCGCCGCCAAGATCATCGCCGGCACCGCCCGGTCGATGGGCATCGCGGTCGAGTAGTCGCCGACGTGTGGGAGGGCCAGCTTCGGCCCGCACGACCACAACCCAACGATCGATTGGATGAACCAATGAGCAAGAAGAGCAAGGCATATCGGGCCGCCGCCGAGAAGGTGGACCGCACCCGGCTGTACACGCCGCTGGAGGCCACGCGGCTGGCCAAGGAGACGTCGTCGAAGAACCAGGACGCGACCGTCGAGGTGGCGATCCGGCTCGGCGTCGACCCCCGCAAGGCCGACCAGATGGTACGCGGCACCGTCAACCTGCCCAACGGCACCGGCAAGACCGCCCGCGTTGCGGTGTTCGCCGTCGGTGACAAGGCCGAACAGGCCCTGGCCGCCGGCGCCGACATCGTGGGCAGTGACGACCTGATCGAGCGTATCCAGGGCGGCTTCCTGGACTTCGACGCGGCGATCGCCACGCCCGACCAGATGGCCAAGGTCGGCCGGATCGCGCGCATCCTCGGCCCGCGCGGCCTCATGCCGAACCCAAAGACCGGCACGGTCACCGCCGACGTCGCGAAGGCCGTTGCCGACATCAAGGGCGGCAAGATCAATTTCCGGGTCGACAAGCAGGCCAACCTGCATCTCGTGATCGGCAAGGCGTCCTTCGACGAGAACAAGCTGGTCGAGAACTACGGCGCCGCGCTGGAGGAGATCCTGCGGGCCAAGCCGTCGTCGTCGAAGGGCCGGTACCTGAAGAAGGTCACCGTGTCGACCACCACGGGTCCGGGCATTCCGGTCGACCCGCAGGTCACCCGGAACTTCGCCGAGGCGTAAGCCCCGAGCGGGCCCTGGCAGGTCACGCGGGTAGGTCAGGCCGGTAGGTCAGGGGCCGCACTCGGCGAGGCGGCGGCGCAGGAACGCCTTCGCAGGCTCCGAACCGCTGAGCGCCAGCGCCTGCCGGTACCACGGCAGCGCCTCGGCGGGGCGGCGGTCCCGGCGCAGCAGGTCCGCCCTGATCGACGGCACCAGGCTGGACCGAGCGAGCCGCGGATCGTCGGCGACCGCGTCCAAGGCGGCAAGCCCTGCCGCACACCCGTCGCGAAAGCCAACCGCCACGGCCCGATTCGCCCGGACCACGGGCGAATCAACGATCGCGAGCAAACGGTCGTAGGCCGCGCAGATCGCGGCCCAGTCGGTCTGCTCCCAGGTCGGGGCCGTTGCGTGCAACGCCGCGATCACCGCCTGTGGCAGATACGCCCCCTGCAGGGTCTGCTCTTCGCGCGAGCGGTCCATCGCCGCGGCGCGCTGCAGTTGCCGCACCCCGCGAGTGATGGCCACCGGGTCCCAACGGCTGCGGTCCTGCTCGTCGAGTGGCACCAGCGCGCCGTCGGCATCCACGCGGGTGTGACGGCGCGCGTCGTGCAGAGTCACCAGCGCGCTGAGCGCGTGTGCCTCGCGCTCGTCGGGCATCAGCGCGGTCAATTCGCCTGCCAGCCTGACCCCTTCGGAGCACAGCTCGTCGCGGATCGCCGACGGCCCGGCGGTCGACCAGTAGCCCTCGGTGAAAACCGAGTAGATGCAGCCGAGCACATGCGGCGTGCGCTCGGGCAGCTGCTCGGCCGGCGGCACCCGCAGCGGGATGCGGGCGTGGCGAATCTTGTTCTTGGCACGTGTGACCCGCTGCCCGATCGCAGACTCGGTCTGCAGCAGCGCACGCGCGATCTCGGCGACCGTCAGACCCGAGACGAGCCGCAGCGTCAGCGCCAGCTGCGACGGCCGGTCCAGCGCCGGGTGGGCGCAGGTGAACATCATCCGCAGCTCGTCGTCACGCACCGGATGTGGGTCCGCGATCTCGGTCCGCGCCCTGATCTCGTCGACCACTGCAGCCAATTCCTTTCCTGGCCGGGCAGATTCGCGGCGCAGCCGGTCGCGGGCGCGGTTGCGCGCGACCGTCACCACCCACGCGCCCGGGTTCTGGGGCAGCCCGTCGCGGGGCCACGCCCGCACCGCCTCGGTGAAGGCTTCCTGGACGGCGTCTTCGGCGACGGTCAGGTCGCCCGACCAACGGGCCAGGGCGGCGACGGCCGGACCCCATTCACGCCTGAAGACGCCGTCCAGGTCTGCCATCGACGACGGTTACAGTCCCGCCACGCCCAGGAGCCGCCGGACCTCGACGGTCGTCGCCGGGATCATGGACGCGATCTTGACCGCCTCGTCGCGGTCGGCGGCGGCGAGCACATAGAACCCGTTGGCAACCTCGGCGCCTTCGACGAAAGGCCCGTCGGTGAGCAACGTCCCGCCGTCGCGCACCCGCACGGTCGTCGCTGTGGACGGCGGGTGCAAGGCCGCGCCGCCGAGGATGTGATCGCCTGCGGCCGCGGCGAACTCACCGTGACGGGCGATGCCCGCCTCCCACTCCAGGCTGCCCGGCGCCACCGTGTCAGCGGGCGGTTCGAAGAGCAGCGCGATCCAGTCGTTTCCGGTCAGTTTCCGGGCGGATGCGAACTCGTGGACCATCGGCCAGATCTCGACAGCCCCCTTGGCGGCATGCGGGATCTGGCGGGCCAATGCCAGCGCGGCGTCAAGGTCGTCAGCCTCGAACACGTAGTAGCCGCCGGCCACCTCCGCGCTTTCCGGGAACGGGCCGTCGGTGACCACGGGGGCCTGTGGGCCGCCGGTGATCCGGACGCCGTCGGAGGCGGAGGTCAGCGCGTCGCCGGCACGGATCGATGACGCCTCCTTGGCGTGGAAGGCGTTGTACGCCGCCATCTCGGCTTCCAGGGCCGCCGGGTCCGTGCGCTCCTCGGGCGCGCCGGACGGCGACAGCAGCAGTGCGAAGTAGTGCATCGTCAGACCTCTCAGTAGCGAGCAGAACCCTGCGTTCCACTCTCTACCTGTCCGACGAACGACGCTGCCCCAATCCGACAGCGCCGTCCGCTCGCGCGGGAAGGGTCAGGCGGCTGCGCCAGGCTTGAGGTAAGTCACCAGGTTGACGTCGATGCTCTCGTCGATGAAGTAGTACTGGCACCCGCGCAGGTAGCGCAGGTAGCGGTGATAGTTCTTCTCGTCGGTGACCTCGATCGCCTTCTCCTTGTTGGCCTCGAGCGCGTCAGCCCAGATCCCCAACGTCTTGATGTAGTGCGTTCGCAATGACAGGCACTCCGGTACGACGAAGCCGGCCGTCTCGCCGTGCTCGACCATCATCTGCGCGGTCGGAATCCGGCCGCCGGGGAAGATCTCGGTGATCATGAACTTGATGAACCGTGCCAGCTCGAACGTCAGCTTCTTGCCGCGTGCGGCCAAGTCGAACGGATGGTAGCCGGTGCTGCTCTGGATCGTCATCCGGCCGTCGTCGGGAAGGATGTCGAAGCAGTTCTTGAAGAAGTCGTCATAGCGCTCGAAGCCGAAGTGCTCGAACGCCTCGATGGAGACGATCCGGTCGACCGGCTCGTGGAACTGCTCCCAGCCCTCCAGGCGCACCTGATGCGAGCGGTGGCTGCCGAGCGTGTCCAGCAGCCTCGTGCAGTACGCCTGCTGGTTCTTGGAGAGCGTCAGGCCAATGACGTTGACGTCGTACTTCTCGATCGCGCGCTTCATCGCCAGACCCCAGCCACAACCGATGTCGAGCAGGGTCATCCCGGGCTTGAGATCGAGCTTGTCGAGGTTGAGGTCGACATCGGCGATCTGCGCTTGTTCCAGGGTGACGTCCGGCCCGGTGAAGTACGCGCAGCTGTATTTGCGGGTCGGGTCCTGGAACAGGCCGAAGAAGTCGTCGGAGAGGTCGTAATGGGCCTGAATGTCCTCAAAGTGCGGCCGCATCTCGGTCGATTTGGTGTCAGACATCGTGACCCCTCCAGTGGTGTCGCACAACGGCCGGCGGACAGATGGCCGCCGACGGCTACCTGGTTTCCACGGCACCCTACATGGCGTCATCCCCGGCCACGCCGGATTGTCCCCCCGCCGGGTTCGTGTTTCCGGTGAGACTTGTCAACTAACTAAGTTGGCTTGCTTATCCAGCGTGAATTGGTTCACGTCAATGTAGCCGACACGGAATCCCTTGGCGCAACCGGTGAGGTAGTGCAGGTAACGGTCGTAGACCTCTTGAGACTGCACCGCGATGGCCTGTTCCTTGTGCGACCGGAGCGCCTCGGCCCAAGTGTCCAGCGTCCTGACGTAGTGCGGCTGCAGCGACTGCCTGCGGGTGAGCGCGAACCCGGCCTTCTGCGAGTGGTCCTCGACTTTCTCGATCGACGGAAGCCGGCCGCCGGGGAAGATCTCGGTGAGCATGAACTTCACGAAGCGGGCCACCTCGAACGTCAACGGAATGCCCCGGTCGATCATCTGCTGGAAGGTCAGACCGGTGATCGTGTGCAGCAGCACCACCCCGTCCTCCGGCGTGATCTCGTACGCCGTCTTGAAGAAGTCGTCGTAGCGTTCATGCCCGAAGTGCTCGAACGCGCCGATGGACACAATCCGATCCACGGGCTCGTGAAATTGTTCCCAGCCCTGCAGCAGCACCCGCCTCGTGCGCTTGCTGTCCGACTCGGCGAAGATCTTCTCGACGTGCGCCTGCTGGTTTCTGCTCAGCGTGAGTCCGATGACGTTGACGTCATACTTGTCGATGGCCCGCATCATGGTGGCGCCCCAGCCGCAGCCGACGTCGAGCAGCGTCATGCCGGGCTGCAGGCCCAGCTTGCCGAGCGAGAGGTCGATCTTGGCGATCTGGGCCTCTTCCAGGGTCATGTCGTCACGCTCGAAGTACGCGCAGCTGTAGGTCTGGGTGGGGTCCAGGAACAGCCGGAAGAAGTCGTCGGACAGGTCGTAATGGGCCTGGACATCTTCGAAATGCGGCTTCAGACGCGCGGCTTTAGCCATGGTTGGATGCCTTTCGGGCTTTGCATCGGGCCTTCCTCAGCCATTTCAGCGTCCCCGATGACGCAGCCGCAACCCCGACGCATTGGGTAGAAATGCTATCCGATTCCGCCCCGGCTACCGAATCGGGCGATTTGCCGCAGGTCACGTCGCGGCGTCGCCGAAGGTTGTCTTCAGCTCGCCGATGATCTCGTCCCACAGCTGCTCGGGCAGCTCGTGGCCCATGCCGTCGTAGAGCACCAGCCGCGCGCCGGGAATCGCGTTGGCCACCGCCCGCCCGCCCGCCGGCCTCATCAGCTTGTCTGCCTTGCCGTGGATCACCACGGTCGGCGCGTTGATCTGCCGGTTGTAACGCAGCAAGCTGCCGGTCCCGAGGATCGCGTCGAAGTGCCGCGCGACACCGACCGGGTAGAAGCTGCGGTCATAGCCCTCGATCGCCTCGGCGCGGATCCGCTCCTCGGGTGCCGGGTAGCCGGGGCTGCCGATGATTCTGTTGACCCGCACGGCGTTCTCGATGATCACGTCGCGCGGAGAATCCGGCGCCGGGCCCCTGATGACGGCGAAGAGCTGGCGCGGCCCCGGCGGGGGCAGCAGGGGCTGGTTGTTGCTGGAGAAGATCACGCCCAGCGTCTGCGTGCGGTGGCTGTGCCGGGCCGCGAAGACCTGGGCGATCATGCCGCCCATCGACGCACCGACAATGTGCGACCGGTCGATCCGCAGGTGATCCAGCAGCGCGGCGGCGTCGTCGGCCATGTCTTCCAGCGTGTATACCGAGTCGCTGCGCAGCCCGAGAAACGAGCGCGCCATCCTGACCGGCTGCGACCCGCCCGCCCTGTGGCCGTGGAGCTTGCCGGACAGCCCGACGTCGCGGTTGTCGTACCGGATGACCCGCAGCCCCTGGTCGACGAGCTTTTCGCAGAAGCCGTCGCGCCACAACAGCAGCTGCGCGCCCAGCCCCATGATCATCAGCACGGCCGGGTCGTCGGGGCTGCCCATGTCTTCGTAGTAGATATCGAGATCCCCCGATTTGGCATTGCCGGTGCGGGCCCTGGCCACTACGCCTGCACCTCTTCGGAGTACTCGCGGCTGACCTCGACCATGAAGTTGGCGAAGTATCCGGTCAGCTGCGGATCGGACATCATCTGCCACTTGGGCGCCAGCAGCTTCATGTAGCGCTCCACGTAGAGGAACTGCTTGCCGATCAGCACCAGCTCGCGGGGGAGCTTGACGTTATAGACGTCGGCCAGTGCGGACAGCTGCCGCCCGATATCCGCGTAGGACATGTCGCCGAGGGACTTCATGGTCAGCGGCGCGGCGAACGCCTCGAGGTCCCTGGCGGCCTGTCCCTCGGGCCTGACGGTGCCTACGGCACCCATCAGCACGACGATCTTGCCCGCCGCGGCGTGGTCCTTCTTCACCAGCAGCGCGTAGACCAGCTCACGCAGCAGCCAACGGGTCCGCGGGTCGATACGGCCCATGATCCCGAAGTCGAGGAACACGATCTTGCCGTCGGCGTCGACATAGAGGTTGCCGGCGTGCAGGTCACCGTGGAAAAGGCCGTGGCGCAGGCCGCCCTCGAACACGCTGAACAGCAGGGCCTTGACAAGCTCGACACCGTCGAAGCCGGCCTTGCGGATCGCCGCGGCGTCGTCGATGCGGATGCCGTCCACCCGCTCCATCGTCAGCACCCGCGGGGTGGTGTACTCCCAGTGCACCCGGGGCACCCGAATGTTCTGGCCCAGCGGGGAGGCGGTCATGTGGTCGGCCCAGGTCTCCATCGACTGGCCCTCGATCAGAAAGTCCAGCTCCTCGGCCAGGTTGTCGGCGAAGTCGGCGATGACGTCCTGCGCCGACAACCGGCGGCCGAGCTTGGCCAGCTCGACCACCTGGGCGCCGCGCTTGAGGATCTGCAGGTCGGCAGCCACCCGGCGGCGGATGCCCGGCCGCTGGATCTTGACGACGACCTCTTCGCCGCTGTGCAGCGTGGCGAAGTGAACCTGCGCGATCGACGCCGACGCGAACGGCTCGTCATCGAACGACGCGAACAGCGTCGCCGGGTCCTGGCCCAGGTCCTCGACGAACAGCTTGTGCACTTCACCGGCATCGGCCGGCGGCACGGCGTCGAGCAGGCTGCGGAACTCCCTGGACAACGGCTCGCCGAACGCGCCGGGGCTCGAGGCGATGATCTGACCGAATTTGACGTACGTCGGCCCCAGGTCGGCAAACACGTGGGGCATCTCGGTGATGACTTTTTGTTGCCAACCCCCCGGGCCGAGCAGCTTCGTGGCCACCCTGCCGGCGGCTCTTGTCACCTGCCATCCGGCCGCCCCGACTCGCGCGGCCTCGGTGAGCAACGGCACTCGGTCCAGCTTGGCAACCTCGCGGTGCGCAGTGGAACTCATGCAAGCAGTGTGCCAAAAGGCGCCATCACCTCATAGAATGCGCCGCCGCCGGCGGTGGCCGCCGGCGCGCCGTCGCGGCGGGTGTCAGCGACCATCGGTCCAGGTGAGAGTGCCGAAAACGGACGTGAAGGCCGGCCTGCGCGCCCGCCCGACGGACGTGACGAGTTTCATACCACGTCAGTCACCGGCTCTGCAGAAGTTCTCGACCAGCGCGTCGATGACGGGCTCCCACACCGGTTCGGGCAGGTCGTGCCCCATGCCGTCGATCATCACGAAGCGCGCGCCGGGGATCGCGCGGGCGACGCTGCGGCCATTGCGGGGCGGCACCATCGGGTCACCGGAGCCGTGGATGACGACGGTCGGCGCGCCGATGCGGCGGATGTAGCGCATCAGGCTGCCGGTGCCGAGGATCGCGTCGAACTGTCGCAGCATGCCCTGCGGATAGTCGCTGCGGGCGGTGAGATCCGCGACGCGGCGACGCAGTTGGTCGTCGGGCGGCAGGAAGTTCGGGCCGTTGATGACCCTGATGTTGCGGACCTCGAACGCCAGCCGCTGCTCGGCCGGCGCGTCCCCGGCGGGCGGGTCGAACGCCAGTTTGATGACGCGCCAGCGCGGGATCGACGAGAACGGCTTGCCGCTGCCCGACATCGCCACGGCCAGCGACCGCACCCGCTCCGGACGGCGGCCGGCCAGCACCTGGCCGATCATGCCGCCCATCGACGCGCCGACGACGTGTGCACGCTCGATGCCGAGATGGTCCAGCAGTGACTCCACGTCGGCGGCCAGGTCGACGAGGGTGTACGGCACTTCGCTGGCGCGGCCGAGGACATAACGCCAGACCCGGCGGTAGACCGATCCCTTGGCCCGCATGCCGCACATCTTCGTCGACAAGCCGGTGTCGCGGTGATCGAAGCGGATGACCCGGTAGCCATGCTTGATCAGCCGGGCGCAGAAGCCGTCGGGCCACATCGGCAGCTGCGCGCCGACGCCCATGATGAGCACTACGGGTGGGTCGCCGACATCTCCGAGGTCCTCGTAGAAAAGCTCGACGTCGCCGCAGTCGGCCCGGCCGCTTCGCGTCATGAGCCTTTTCTACCGGGTCCCGGTCACCTCGCGCGCACGGGCTTCCATGGCTTGGTCCAGTCGGTCTCCGGCCAGCCCTCCACCCCGGCCATCAGCTCATACATGGTGGCCCCGTCGATCGACTCGCGGATGATGTCGGCGTGGCCGGCGTGCCGGGACAACTCCTCGATCAGGTGCATCGCGACCCAGCGCACCGACCAATGGTCGATGTCCTTGGGAAACCACGGCACGTTGCGTGGCACCGGCACCCCGGCGTCGAGGTCGGCTTCTGCGAAGACGCGCAACGTCTGCGTGTTCTGAGTGCGCAGCCCGTCCAGCAGCCCCTCGAGGGTTTCGTCGTCGCGCATCGTGAGCTGGTCGGCGTGGTCGGCCATCTGCTGCTCGAGCGGCCGCGGGTCCGGCGGCGGGAAGCCGGGCGCCGATGATGCCCGCTCGGTCCAGCTGTGCTGCACGCCGGTGGCGTGCTTGATGAGCCCGCCGATCGACAACGCACTCACCGTCGGTGTGGACCGCGCGTCATCGTCGGTGAGGCCGTAGGCCACCGCGAAGAACGCGTTCTGCTGAAAGGCGACGAAGTTGAGCAGGGTCTGGCGCTCGCCGGCGGCGGGCGGGGGCAGTCCGGGCATCACTGGCTCTCTTTCTCGTGGGAGCTTTCTCGTGGGAGTTGACGGCTCCGGCGGTCGTCAACCCAGGCTGTCAGCAATAGGGGACGATTTCTGTCCTAAGACTCTGGCACGATGACGGCGTGTCCGAGACGACCGGCCGGGTGCTGCAGCTGCTGGGTCTGCTGCAGTCGCGGCGGGTTTGGAGCGGCGGCGAACTGGCCCAGCGGCTCGGCGTGACCACCCGCAGCGTTCGCAGGGACATCGAGCGGTTGCGCGAGCTGGGGTACCCGGTGCATGCGAGCAAGGGCCACGGCGGCGGCTACCAGCTCGGCGCCGGCGCGGCCCTGCCGCCCCTACTGCTCGACCCCGACGAAGCGGTGGCCGTCGCGGTGTGCCTGCGGCTGGCGGCGGGCGGCAGCGTGGCCGGGGTGGGGGAATCGGCGCTGCGGGCGCTGACCAAGCTGGACCAGGTGCTGCCGGCGCGGCTGAGGTCGCAGGTCGGCGCCGTCCACGACGCGACGGTCACGCTGACACCCGAGTCGATCGACTCGCCCGTCGAACCCGACGTGCTGATGACGCTGGCGCGTGCATGTCGCGATCGGGAGCACGTGACCGCCGGCTACGTCGACCGCGTCGGCAGAGTGACGCGGCGGCGGCTGGAGCCGTACCAGCTGGTGACGACGGGCCGACGCTGGTATCTGCTGACCTACGACCGCGACCGCGCGGACTGGCGAAGCCTGCGGCTGGACCGGATGGATGACGTGCACGCGCTCGGCAGCACGTTCCGGCCGCGGCCGGCACCCGACGCTGCCGCCTTCGTGCGGCGCTCGATCACCGCCTCGCCTTACCGCCACCACGCCCGGGTGCGCTACTTTGCGCCGTACGATGTTGTGGCGCCGCATTTCTCGCCGAACTCGGCGACGATAGAGGCTGACGGCGCAGAAGCCTGCGTCGTCACCACCGGCGCCGACGACCCCGAGCGCATGGCGCTGTATCTGGCGATGCCGGGCTGCGCCTTCGAGGTGCTCGACCCGCCGGAGCTGGCCGAGGCCATGCGGGCTGTCGCGGCACGGCTCCGCCGGGCTGCCGGTCTCAGGCGGTGATACCGTGCGGGTTTCCCGGCCCTGAGGCCGTAGTGTTTTGGCGTGCACGTCATCTCCGCGGAGTCGACGGACCTTTTCGTC
>Ga0209656_10000139_pt1 | contig 46022 bp, 38 predicted proteins | sample BogFormECP12_OM2_FD_188239 | JGI IMG/M metagenome (GOLD analysis project Ga0209656, IMG submission 188239) | Bog forest soil microbial communities from Calvert Island, British Columbia, Canada - ECP12_OM2 (SPAdes) (version 2) | ecosystem: Environmental > Aquatic > Freshwater > Wetlands > Bog ...
TCGACCGCGCCCTCCAGTTCATCGCATCAGAGGACATCTTCTGGGCAGCCGGTTAGTCGTGGCCCCACCCGAAAAATGCGGAAAGTCGAGCTGAGGCCGGTCCGTTTTTTGTCCTGCGACTTGACAACGCTCGGCGGACTTGCGTCCGCCCTATTCGCTGCTGACAATGTTGGGCGTCGCCGCGCCGGCAAGGCTCGCTTTCTACATCCAGTCTACACCGTCGCGCCGAGCTGCCAGGGCGCGAACTCGGCAGCCCCGAAATCGGCGGCCTCGCTCTTGCTGCGCTCACCACTCGCGACGCGCAGGATCAGGTCGAAGATGCGGGCACCCGCCTGCTGCACCGTCTCCTCGCCGTCCAGGATGGTGCCGCAGTTGACGTCCATGTCCTCGTCCATGCGCTGATACATCGGCGTGTTCGTCGCGATCTTGATCGACGGCGCCGGCTTGCAGCCGAACACGCTGCCACGCCCGGTGGTGAAGCACACGATGTTCGCCCCGCCCGCCACCTGACCGGTCGCGGCCACCGGGTCGTACCCGGGCGTGTCCATGAACGTGAAACCCTTCGCCGTCACCGGCTCGGCGTAGCGCACCACGTCCACGAGGTTCGTGCTGCCCGCCTTCGCCATCGCCCCGAGCGACTTCTCCAGGATCGTCGTCAGGCCCCCCGCCTTGTTGCCGGGCGACGGGTTGGCGTTGATCTCCGCGCCGTTGCGCGCGGTGTAGTCCTCCCACCAGCGCATCAGCTCGACCAGCCGCTCGCCCACCGCGCGGGTCGCGGAACGGCGGGTCAGCAGGTGCTCCGCCCCGTAGGTCTCGGTGGTTTCCGACAAAATCACCGAGCCGCCGTTGCGCACCACCAGGTCGCTCGCCGCCCCCAACGCCGGATTCGCGGACACGCCCGAATATCCGTCCGAGCCGCCGCATTGCAGCGCCACGGTCAGCTCGCTTGCCGGCACCGTCTCGCGCACGACGCGGTTGGCGTCGTCCAACACCTCGCGCACGAACGCCATGCCGGCCTCGACCGTGCGCCGCGTGCCGCCCATGCTCTGGATGTCCATGCTGCGCAGGCGCCCCGAGAGCCGGTGCTCCTCCATCATCGGGCCGAGCTGGTTGACCTCGCAGCCCAGACCGAGCGCGATCACGTGCGAGAAATTCGCGTGCCGCGCGTAGCCGGCCAGCGTGCGGCGCAGCACCTTCAGCGGCTCGCCCATGCTCATGCCGCAGCCGGTCTTGTGGGTCAGCGCCACCACGCCGTCGACGTTCGGCCAGTCGGCAATCGGGTCGCTTCCGGTGAACGGGTTGCGGCGGAACGCGTCGGCGATCAGTCCGGCGACATGCGCGCTGCAGTTCACCGAGGTGATGATGCCGATGTAGTTGCGCGTCGCCACCCGTCCGTCCGCGCGGCGGATGCCCTGGAACGTCGCCGGCGGATCGAGCATCTCGGTCGGCGTCGCATCGACGCCGTACGCGTAGTCGCGCGCGAAATCGCCCATGCCGAGATTGTGCACGTGCACATGCTCGCCCGGCGCGATCGCCGCGGTCGCGAAGCCGATGATCTGGCCGTAGCGCCGCACCGGCTCGCCCGCCGCGTGCGGCCGCGTGGCGACCTTGTGGCCGGCGGGGATGCGCTGGCTCGCCGCCACGCCGTCGGCCACCGGCGCGCCCGGCAACAAGGTTGCGCGTGCGATCACCACGCCATCCTCGGGATGCAGACGGATCACCGGCGCAGCCTGTTCGCTCACCTGGGCGTCTCCCTCGATCGACCTCGGCGGTTGTCGCGGCCGCATGCAGACGCTAGTCCACGCGCTCTGGGCAGGAAAGGGCCGGTGCATGGGCAAGGCCGCGCGGAAGGCGGCGCCGGTCATTGAGCGCGGCGGCCAGGTGCAGTCGCTCACGCGCGCGATCGGCATCCTCGATGCCATCGCAGCGAGCCATGACGGGCTGACGCTGACTGCAGTCGCACAGGCCGTCGGGCTCGCGCCGTCCACCGCGCACCGGTTGCTGACGACGCTGCAGCAGGCGCGCTTCGTGCGCTTCGAAGCGGTGGGCGGCGTGTGGCAGGTGGGCGTGCGCGCGTTCACGATCGGCAGCGCGTTCCTCCACACGCGCGACATCGCGCTGATCGCGCGCCCGCATCTGCGCGCGCTGATGGAGGCGAGCGGCGAGACCGCCAACCTCTATGTCCCCGAGGAGGGCGAGGCGATCTGCATCGCGCAGGTCGAGTCGCGCCGGATGATGCGCGCGATCGCGCGCCCCGGCGGGCGGGCCAAGCTGCACTGTTCCGGCGCGGGCAAGGCGATGCTCGCCCATCTGCAGGCGCGCGAGGTCGATCGCGTGCTGGCGCCGCACGGCTTGCCGGCGATGACCGCGCGGACGCTCACCAGCCGCCGCGCGCTGCACGCCGATCTCGCCGCCACCCGTGCGCGCGGCTACGCGATCGACGACGAGGAGCATGAGATCGGGCTGCGCTGCATCGCCGCAGCGGCGCTCGACGAACACGGCAGCCCGCTGGCCGGCATCTCCATCTCGGGTCCGTCCGCGCGCATCGACGACCGCCGGATGGAGGCACTCGGCACGCTGGTCGCCGCCGCGGCGCGCGCCATCACGGAAGCCTCGGGCGGCGCACTTCCGCCGGCGGGTTGAATCCGTCCGTCGCGGCGGTTTCCACATCGTGGAAAGACTTCCGAAACGCCTTGCGCGCCGGACACGCCGGGCATACTCGTCGGTACGTCGGATCGACGAGCGGCAGCGGGAGGAACGGCGATGGCACGAATGACGGCGGTGGAGGCGGCGGTGCGTGTGCTGGCGCGCGAGGGCGTGACGGTCGCCTTCGGCGTGCCGGGCGCCGCCATCAATCCGTTCTACGCGGCGCTGCGCGCGCATGGCGGCATCCGCCACATCCTCGCGCGCCATGTCGAGGGCGCGTCGCACATGGCCGACGGTTACAGCCGTGCCAAACCGGGCAATATCGGCGTCTGCCTCGGCACGTCCGGCCCCGCCGGCACCGACATGATCACCGGCCTGTACGCGGCTGCCGCGGATTCGGTGCCGATCCTGTGCATCACCGGCCAGGCGCCGCGTCCGCGCCTTCACAAGGAAGACTTCCAGGCGGTCGACATCGCGACGATCGCCGGCCCGCTGTGCAAGTGGGCGACGACGGTGCTGGAGCCGGGGCTGGTGCCGCGCGCGATCCAGCACGGCTTTCACCTGATGCGCTCCGGCCGTCCCGGCCCGGTGCTGATCGACCTGCCGATCGACGTGCAGACCGCGGAGATCGAGTTCGACCTCGACACCTACGCGCCGCTGCCCCCCTGGAAGCCGACGGCGACTCGCCAGCAGATCGAGCGCGCGCTGGACATGCTGGAGGCGTCCGAGCGGCCGCTGATCGTCGCCGGCGGCGGCATCATCAACGCCGACGCCGCCGACCGGCTGGTCGCGTTCGCCGAACTGACCGGCGTGCCGGTCGTGCCCACGCTGATGGGCTGGGGCTGCATCCCGGACGACCATCGGCTGATGGCGGGCATGGTCGGCCTGCAGACCAGCCACCGCTACGGCAACCGCACCTTCACGCAGTCGGATTTCGTGCTGGGGATCGGCAACCGCTGGGCCAATCGCCACACCGGCTCGATCGACGTCTACACGAAGGGCCGCACATTCGTGCACGTCGACATCGAACCCACGCAGATCGGCCGCGTGTTCAACCCCGATCTCGGCATCGTCTCCGACGCCGGCGCGGCACTCGACCTGTTCATCGAGGCTGCCCGTGCGCGCAAGGCGGCCGGCCGGATGAAGGACCGCACCGCCTGGGCGGCGGACTGCGAGCACCGCAAGCTGCACATGCTGCGCCGCACCCACTACGACCAGATGCCGCTCAAGCCGCAGCGCGTCTATGAGGAGATGAACGAGGCGTTCAGCCGCGACACCACCTATGTCACGACCATCGGCCTGTCGCAGATCGCCGGCGCGCAGTTCCTCCACGTCTACAAGCCGCGCCACTGGATCAATTGCGGACAGGCGGGGCCGCTGGGCTGGACGCTGCCAGCGGCACTCGGCGTGCGCGCCGCCGACCCCGACCGCGAGATCGTGGCGCTGTCGGGCGACTACGACTTCCAGTTCATGATCGAGGAGCTGGCGGTCGGCGCGCAGCACAAGCTGCCCTACCTTCACGTCGTGGTGAACAACTCGTATCTTGGTCTGATCCGGCAGGCACAGCGCGGGCTGAAGATGGATTTCGAGGTCAGTCTGGCGTTCGAGAACATCAACAGCGAGGAGGCCGGCTCGTACGGCGTCGATCACGTCGCGGTCGCCGAGGGCCTGGGCTGCAAGGCGGTGCGGGTGAAAAGCCCCAACGAGTTCAAGCAGGCCTTCGCGACCGCACGGCACCTGATGCAGGAACATCAGGTGCCGGTGGTGATCGAGTTCATCCTCGAGCGGGTGACCAACATCTCGATGGGCGCCGAAATCACCGATGTCGCCGAGTTCGAGGAGATCCTGTGCCTCGATCCGAAGCTGAGCATCGACGACGTGTCCGGATCGGTGCTTCAGTCGGCCGAGCGCGCCGGATAGCGCGCGGCAGCGTCGGAGGGGGAAACAGTCATGCAGATCGGCTTCATCGGCTTGGGCATCATGGGCCGGCCCATGGCCGGGCACCTGGTCAAGGCGGGCCACAGCCTGTTCGTCAACACGATCGGCCCCGTGCCGGCCGAGCTGGTCGAGGCGGGCGTCAAGGTCTGCGCGACCGGGCGCGAGGTCGCGCAGCACGGCGAGCTGATCATCGTCATGGTCCCCGACACGCCCGACGTCGAGGCCGTACTGTTCAGCAAGGACGGCGTGGCGGAGGGGCTGAGCGCCGGCAAGATCGTCGCCGACATGAGCTCGATCTCGCCGCTGGCGACCAAGGAGTTCGCCAAGCGCATCGAGCAGCACGGCTGCCAGTACCTCGACGCGCCGGTCTCCGGCGGCGAGGTCGGGGCCAAGGCGGCATCGCTGACGATCATGGTCGGCGGGCCGCAGGCGGCGTTCGACAAGGCCCGCCCGGTCTTCGAGCTGATGGGCAAGAACGTGACGCTGGTCGGCGGCAACGGCGATGGGCAGACGACGAAAGTTGCCAACCAGATCATCGTGGCGCTGACGATCGAGGCGGTGGGCGAGGCGCTGCTGTTCGCCTCCAAGGCCGGCGCCGATCCGGCCAAGGTGCGCGCGGCGCTGATGGGCGGCTTTGCGTCGTCGCGCATCCTGGAGGTGCACGGCGAGCGCATGATCAAGCGCAACTTCGAGCCCGGCTTCCGCATCGAGCTGCACCAGAAGGACCTGAATCTGGCGTTGCAAGGTGCGAAGGCGCTGAAGATCGCGCTGCCGAACACGGCGACCTGCCAGGAGCTGTTCAACGCCTGCGCGGCGAACGGCGGCTCGGCGTGGGACCATTCGGGCATGGTGCGCGCGCTGGAGATGCTCGCGAACGCCGAGATCGGCGGAGGCAAAAGCTGACGCCGGCCGATCCGCGCGGGCTGCTGCGCGCGATGTTCGACGCGACGGTGGCCGCCGCGTTGCCCGAACGCGTGGTCCCCGCCTACCTGCCGAAGCCGCCCGCCGGCCGCACCATCGTGGTCGGCGCCGGCAAGGCGTCCGCGGCGATGGCGCGCGCGCTGGAGGACCACTGGACCGGCGGCGCGCTGACCGGCCTGGTGGTCACCCGCTACGGCCACGCGGTGCCGTGCCGCAGCATCGAGATCGTCGAGGCGGCGCATCCCGTCCCCGACGCGCCCGGCATGGCGGCGGCCGAGCGGATGCTGGCGATGGTCGGCGGCCTGACCGCGGACGATCTGGTGATCGCGCTGATCTCCGGCGGCGGCTCGGCGTTGCTGACCCTGCCGGCGCCGGGACTGACGCTGGCGGACAAGCAGGCGGTCAACCAGGCGCTGCTGCGTTCGGGCGCCGACATCACCGAGATGAACTGCGTCCGCAAGCACCTGTCCGCGATCAAGGGCGGCCGGCTGGCGGCGGCGGCGTATCCGGCGACGACCGTGACGCTCGCGATGTCGGACGTGCCGGGCGACGATCCGGCGGTGATCGGCTCGGGTCCCACGGTTGCCGATGCAACCACCTTCGCCGACGCGCGCGCGGTGCTGGCGAAATACGGCATCGACAAGCCCGAGGCCGCGATCCGGCATCTGCAGGCGGCGGCGGACGAGACGCCGAAGCCCGGGGACGCGAGGCTGTCGCGTGCGTCCGTGCGCATCATCGCCGCGCCGCAGATGTCGCTGGAGGCGGCGGCGGACGTGGCGCGGCGTGCGGGTGTGGCGCCGCTGATCCTGGGCGACGCGCTGGAAGGCGAATCGCGGGAAGTCGGCCGGGTGATGGCCGGCATCGCCACCCACGTCGTGCACTACAACCAGCCCGTCGCCGCGCCCGCGGTGCTGCTGTCGGGCGGCGAGACGACCGTCCATGTGCGCGGAGGCGGCCGCGGCGGCCGCAACGTCGAGTTCCTGCTCTCGCTCGCCGTCGCACTGAACGGCGCGCCCCGCATCTACGCGCTGTCGGCCGACACCGACGGCATCGACGGCGCCGACGAGGCCGCCGGCGCGTTCGCCACACCCGACACGATCGCGCGCGCGGCGGCGCGCGGGATCGACGCCAAGGCCAGCCTTGCCGACAACGACGGGCACGGGTTCTTCGCTGCCATCGGCGATCAACTCGTGACCGGGCCGACATTGACAAACGTCAACGACTTCCGTGCCCTGCTGATCACCGACTAAGCCGACTAAGTCGCAAGCTGAAACGACCGCGGGCCGGGGAGACGTCATGTTCGCACAATTGCTGACCCCCATCGGGGGCAGCCTCGGGCTGTCATTCGTGGTGGCGGCGCTGCCGATCGTGGTGGTGCTGATCGTGCTGGGCGTGCTGCAAAGGCCCGCGTGGCAAGCCTCGATCGGCGGACTGATCGTGGCGCTGCTGATCGCCATCGGCCTTTGGGAGATGCCGGCCAGCCTCGCGCTGGATTCGGTTGCCAACGGCATGGTCTTCGCGCTGTGGCCGGTGATGTGGATCGTGGTCAACGCGCTGCTGCTGTACAACATCGCGGTCAGGTCAGGCCGGTTCGACGCCTTCCGCGCCTGGGTGATCGATCACCTGCCGAACGACCGGCGCGTCATTCTGGTCGTCATCGGATTCTGCTTCGGCGCGCTGCTGGAGGGTATCTCCGGCTTCGGCACGCCCGTCGCCATCACCAGCTCGCTGCTCATCCTGGTCGGCTATCCGCCGCTCGAGGCGCTGGTGTTCGTGCTGATCTTCAACACCGCCCCCGTCGCGTTCGGCGCACTCGGCGTGCCGGTGACGGTGCTGGGCGCGGTGACCGGACTGCCGGCCGCCACGCTGGGCGCGATGATCGGCCGGCAATTGCCGTTCATCGCCGTGATGCTGCCGTTCTACGTCATCGGGATCTACGGCGGGATTCGTTCGGTGCGCGCGCTGTGGCCGGTGCTGCTGGTTGCCGGCGGCAGCTTCGCGCTGGCGCAGTTCGTCACCGCCAACTTCATCGACTACACGCTGACCGACGTGCTGTCCTCGCTCGGCTCGCTGGTCGCGACGCTGCTGTTCCTGCAGGTCTGGCGGCCGGCGCCCGATCCTGAGTTCGAGGTCGCCAGCGCCAGCCTCGCCGCCGAGCGCGGTATCTCGCCGGTCGCTCCGATCCAGGGCTGGCTGCCGTGGCTGCTGGTTTCCGTCGTCGTGATCATCTGGACGACGTTCAAGATCTTCGCGATCGGCCAGCAGGCGGTCCCCTGGCCCGGCCTGCACAACGCGATCTCGATCACGCTGTACGGCAACAAGCCCTACGGCGCGGTGTGGACCTTCCAGCCGCTGGCGACGGGAACCGCGATCCTGCTGGCGTGCATCCTGACCTCGATCGCCGTGCGGCTGAGCCCGGCCGAGTTCTTCGGCTGTGTGGCGAGGACGTTCCGGCAGGCCTGGATCGCCATCATCACCGTGATGCTGATCATCGGCCTCGCCTACCTGATGAACTACTCGGGGATGGCCTACACGCTCGGCGCGGGCGTGGCCGCGACCGGGCACCTGTTCGTCCTGCTGTCGCCCTTCCTCGGCTGGATCGCGGTCATGCTGTCGGGCAGCGACACATCCGGCAACGCGCTGTTCGGCAACCTGCAGGTGGTTGCGGCACGCCAGCTCGACCTAAATCCCGTGCTGTTCGCCGCGACGAACTCCTCGGGGGGCGTGATGGGCAAGATGATTTCGCCGCAGAACATCGCGACCGGCGTGGCGGTGACCGACCTGAAAGGCCAGGAAGGCGTGGTCTTCGCGCGCACCTTCAAGCACAGCATCATCCTGACAGTGGTGCTCGGCGCCCTGGTCGCGTTGCAGCAATACGTCATCCCCGGCATCATCCCCGTGGTGGGGGCACATTAATGATCGCCATGCCGATGCCCGACGCGGCCGTGCTGGCCCGCCGGGCGGAGATCGTGAACGCGCTTCGCCGGATCGTGCCCGGCGAGGGCGTGATCGACAGCGAACGCGAGCGCCGCGCCTACGAATCCGACGGCCTCACCGCCTACCGCCAGCTGCCGATGGTGGTCGTGCTGCCGTCCACCACGGCGCAGGTCTCGCAGGTCCTGAAATACTGCCAGCAGCACAACGTCCGCGTGGTGCCGCGCGGCGCGGGCACGTCGCTGTCCGGCGGTGCGCTGCCGTTGGCCGACGGGGTGCTGCTGGGGCTGAGCAAGTTCAACCGCATCCTGGACATCGACATCACCAACCGCTGCGCCGTCGTGCAGCCGGGCGTGACCAACCTCGGCATCACCGCCGCGGTGAGCGACCGCGGGTTCTATTACGCGCCCGACCCGTCGAGCCAGATCGCCTGCACGATCGGCGGCAACGTCGCCGAGAACTCGGGCGGCGTGCACTGCCTGAAGTACGGGCTGACGACCAACAATGTGCTCGGCATCGAGATCGTGCTGATGAACGGCGAGGTGGTGCGGCTCGGCGGCAAGCACCTGGACGCCGCAGGCTACGACCTGCTCGGCGTGATGACCGGATCGGAAGGGCTTCTCGGCGTGGTGACGGAGGTGACGGTACGCCTGCTGCGCAAGGCGCCGACCGCGCGCGCGATCCTGCTCGGCTTCGCGAGCACGGACCATGCGGGCCAGTGCGTGGCCGACATCATCGCGGCGGGCATCATCCCGGGCGGCATGGAGATGATGGACCAGCCGGCGATCCATGCGGCGGAGGACTTCGTCAACGCCGGCTATCCGCGCGACGTCGAGGCGCTGCTGATCGTCGAACTGGACGGCTGCGCGGCGGAGGTGGACCACCTGATCGAGCAGGTGGAGGCGATCGCGTTGCACAACGGCGCCTTCTACAGCCGCATCAGCCAGAGCGAGGCCGAGCGCGAGCTGTTCTGGGCCGGGCGCAAGGCCGCCTTCCCCGCCGTCGGCCGTATCTCGCCCGACTACTACTGCATGGACGGCACCATCCCGCGCCGCGCGCTGTCGCGCGTGCTGGCGCGCATGCGCGAGCTGTCCGAGCAATACGGGTTGCGCGTCGTCAACGTGTTCCACGCCGGCGACGGCAACCTGCATCCGATGATCCTGTACGACGCCAACAAGCCGGGCGAGCTGGAGCGGACGGAGGAGTTCGGCGCCGACATCCTGCGCCTGTGCGTCGAGGTGGGCGGCGTGCTGACCGGCGAGCACGGCGTGGGCGTCGAGAAGCGCGACCTGATGGACACGATGTTCACCGAGATCGACCTCAACCAGCAGCAGCGCCTGAAATGCGCGTTCGATCCCGACGGGCTGCTGAACCCCGGCAAGATGTTCCCGCGCCTGCACCGCTGCGCCGAACTGGGCCGCATGCACGTCCATCAGGGGCAGACGCGCTTCCCCGACCTGCCGCGGTTCTGACGCGCGGTGGAGGGATATCGCGCCGCGACGGCGAAGGACGTCGCCGAGGTCGTCACCGCCGCGCTGGCCGGCGCGCAGCCGCTGGAGATCCTCGGCGGCGGCTCGAAGCGCGGCATCGGCCGGCCGTTGCAGGTGGAAACGGTGCTCGACGTCTCGGGCCTGTCCGGCATCATCGACTACGAGCCGGCGGAGCTGGTGCTGACGGCCCGCGCAGGCACGCCGCTGGCCGAGATCGAAGCCGCGCTGCACGCGCGCGGGCAGATGCTGGCCTTCGAGCCGCCGGACTGGCGCGGCCTGCTCGGCACCGACGCGAGCGCGCCGACGCTGGGCGGCACCATCGCCTGCAACCTCGCCGGCCCGCGCCGCATCAAGTCGGGTGCCGCGCGCGACCACTTCCTCGGCTTTGAGGCGGTGAACGGACGCGGCGAGATCTTCCGTGCCGGCGGCAAGGTGGTGAAGAACGTCACCGGCTACGATCTGTGCAAGCTGTTCGCCGGCGCGTACGGCACGCTCGGCGTCCTGACCGAGCTGTCGGTGAAGGTGCTGCCGCGGCCGGAGACGGTGCGCACGGTGCTGCTGCGCGTCGCCGAGGGTGTGGCGTGGCAACCCGTGCTCGCCGAGTGCCTGAACTCGCCGCACGAGGTCTCCGGTGCGGCCTATCTGCCGGGTGCGGTCGCCGGTCGTTCGCGGGTTGCGGCCGTCGCCGGGTCCGGCGGCGGCATCGCAGCGGTGCGCGTCGAAGGGCACACCCCCTCGGCCACCTATCGCGCCGACGCGATCACGCCGATCGTCGCCGCGCACGGCGAGACCGAGCAGCTTGGTGCGGAGGACAGCGCGGTCCTGTGGCGCGAGATCGGCGACGCGGCCCTGCTGGCCGAGCCGGCAGCGCACGCTGTCTGGCGCATCTCGCTAACGCCGTCCGCCGGGCCTGCGTTCGCCGAAGCGGTCGGCAATCAGGCCGCGTGCGACGCGCTGTTCGACTGGGGCGGCGGACTGGTCTGGCTCGCGATCGGCGCCGAGTCCGGCGACGCGGGCGCGGCGGTCGTGCGCGAGGCGCTGGGCGCGCAAGGCGGCGGCCATGCCACGCTGATGCGCGCCGCCGACGCGGTGCGGGCGTCGGTGGCGGTGTTCGAGCCGCTCGCCGGCCCGCTCGCCGCCCTGACCGCGCGGGTGAAGGAGAGTTTCGATCCGCTCCGGGTGCTCAACCCGGGACGGATGTACGCCGGGGTTTGAGGAATCGGATCGTTATGCAAACCAGCTTCGCCCCCGCCTTGCTCGAAAAGCCGGACTTCGCCTCGTCCGAAAGCATCGTCCGCAAGTGCGTGCATTGCGGCTTCTGCACCGCGACCTGCCCGACCTACCTGCTGCTCGGCGACGAGCTCGACAGCCCGCGCGGCCGCATCTACCTGATGAAGGAGATGCTGGAGAACAACCGCCCGGCCGACGCCGAGACGGTCAAGCACATCGACCGCTGCCTGACCTGCCTGTCCTGCATGACCACCTGCCCGTCCGGCGTGGACTACATGCACCTCGTCGACCACGCGCGGCATCACATCGCCAAGACGTACCGCCGCCCGGTGCAGGAGCGGCTGATCCGGGCTCAGCTCGCGGCCACGCTGCCCTATCCGACGCGCTTCCGCGCGATGCTCCGCGCGAGCACGTTCGGCCGCATGTTCGCGGGCTTGCTGCCGTCGCGGCTGCGGTCGATGATGGACCTCGCCCCCGCCAGCGTGCCGCCGGCCTCGCCGGTGGACCGGCCGCAGGTGTTCAAGGCGCAGGGCAAGCGGGTCGCGCGCGTCGCGCTGATGAACGGCTGCGCGCAGCAGGTGATCGCGCCGCAGATCAACGAGGCGACGATCCGCCTGCTCACCCGCCATGGCTGCGAGGTGGTGGTCGCCCGCGGCGCGGGCTGCTGCGGTGCGCTGACGCATCACCTCGGCGAAGACAGCCTGGGTTTTGCCAAGGCGAATGTCGACGCCTGGATCGCCGAACGCGACCGCCACGGCCTCGATGCGGTGGTGATCAACACGTCGGGCTGCGGCACGACGGTGAAGGACTACGGCTTCATGCTGCGCACCGATCACCACTATCGCGACAAGGCCGCCGCGATCTCGGCCATCACGCGCGACATCAGCGAGCTGATGACGGATCTCGGGCTCAAGCCGACGGTGGTGAAGACCGGCCAGCGCGTCGCGTATCACGCAGCGTGCTCGCTGCAGCACGGCCAGCGCGTGCGCACGCAGCCGAAGGCGCTGCTGGCGCAGGCGGGGTTCGAGGTGCTGGAGGTGCCGGAGGCGCATATCTGCTGCGGCTCGGCCGGCACCTACAACCTGCTGCAGCCGGAGATCGCGATGCAGCTGCGCGACCGGAAGGTGGCGAACATCGCGAAGACGTCGCCGCAGATCATCGCCGCCGGCAACGTAGGCTGCATGACGCAGATCGCGTCCGGCACCCGAACGCCGGTGGTGCACACGGCGGAGCTGCTCGACTGGGCGACCGGCGGCCCGAAGCCGAAGGCGGTCCGATAGAGGCTACCGAACCAGCTTGAAATAATCCCACCCGGTCGTGGGATCGACTCCGAACGCGAAGTGCTCGCGTCCGTGCGGGTGGTGCAAGGTCACGTTCAGTTCGCCGACCGCGGCGCCGTTCTCCGTCAGTGTCAGAACCTGATTGGCGAATTGCCCGCCGTTGAACGTGGCGCCGCCGAGAACGATCTTGTCGCCGACGCCCAGATCGTTGAACGTCAGGTTCGTGACGTGGTGACCGATCTCCACGGTCGAACGGCCCTGGAAGTTGAAGACCGAGCCGTAGGAATCGTGGGCGATGAACAGCGTTGAGTTATCCAGGTTTGCCGTCACGTGCTTGGCGTCGTGCCATCCGACGTTCACCGAGCCATCCGTGACCGAGATGTTTGCGTAGTCGGCGTCATGGCCGACGGTGAGGCTGCCACCGTCGATCGTCGCCTGGCCATCGTTGAAGTAGCCGTCGATGGTGATGTCGGCGCCGTTGCCGATCACCGTGGAGCCGTTGGCGTCGCTCGTCAGCTCGAGCGACCCTGGACCGTTCACGTTCAGCGTGTTGCCGCTCTCGTCTGAGCCGATGGCCTGGCTGCCGCCGTTCAGATTGATCGTCGTGCTCATCGCGGTCGCAACATCCTTCTTGAGGGCGGCCCTTTGAACAGCCATGACCTTTCGCCGCGGTCGCCGCCGTGTTGCGAATAGTCAAGCTTGGGCAACCGCGCGCGCGAGGCGTGACGATCAGGCCGCCTGGGGCCGGACCGGGGCGGAGAATTCGTCGCCGACGGCCGACGCCGCTTGAGCTGGTTCGATTTCTTCCAGGCTGCGACGGAACCACAGCGCGTACAGCGCCGGCAGGAACAGCAGCGTCAGGAACGTCGCCACGAACAGGCCGCCCATGATGACGAACGCCATCGGGCCCCAGAAGGCGCTGTGCGTCAGCGGGATCATCGCCAGGATCGCGGCAAGCGCCGTCAGCACCACCGGGCGCGCGCGGCGGATCGTCGCGTCCACGATCGCCTGTCGCCGCGTACTCCCGCCGCTCGCCACGTCCGCCTCGATCTGATCGACCAGGATCACCGTGTTGCGCATGATCATCCCGGCCAGCGCGATCAGCCCGAGCAAGGCGACGAACCCGAACGGCCGCCCGCTCGCGTTCAGCGCCAGCGAGGCGCCGATGATGCCGAGCGGCGCGGTCAGCACCACCAGGAACAGCCGCGAGAAGTTCTGCAGCTGCACCATCAGCACGCCGAGCATCACGATGAGCATCACCGGGAACAGCACGAAGATCGAGGCGTTGGCCTTGCCGCTCTCCTCGATCGCGCCGCCGATCTCCACCCGGTAGCCCGGCGGCAGCTCGGCGCGCAGCGGCGCCATCTTCGCCCAGATCGCGTTGGTCGCGTCGGGCGCCTGCACGCCGTCGCGCACGTCGGCGCGCACGGTGATCGCCATGTCGCGGTTGCGCCGCCACAGGATCGGTTCTTCCGACGACAAGACCACGCGCGCCACCTGTGCGACCGGCACCGCGACGCCGTTGGTCGTGGTAATCGTCAGGTCGGCGATCCGGTCCAGCGACAACCGCTCGCCGGAGATCGCGCGCGCCACCACGTCGATGTCCTCGGTGCCGTCGCGGATCGTGGTCGCGGTGACGCCGGAGATCAGCGTCTGCAAGGCCTGCGAGATGTCGGCGGGCGTCAGGCCCAACGCCCGCGCGCGGTCCTGGTCCACCTCCAGACGCACCGACGGCATGCGCTCGATCCAGTCGAAATTGGGGTCGATCGCGTCGCGGTCGGTCTCGACCACGTCGCGCACACGGTAGGCGATCTGGCGCACCTGCAGCGGGTCGGGGCCGATGACGCGGAACTGCACCGGAAAGCCCACCGGCGGGCCGAAGTCGAACCGGTTGAGCCGCACGCGCGCGGCCGGCACCGCGCCGTCCGCGACCGCCTTGGTCAGCCGCGTCTTGATCCGCTCCCGCGCGGCGACGTCCTTCGAGACGATCACGATCTGCGCGAACGAACTGTCCGGCTGCTGCGGCGACAGGCCGAGCCAGAAGCGCGGCGCGCCCTGGCCGACATACGACGTGTAGGTGGCGATGTCGGGATCGCCCGTCAGCAGTCCCTCCGCCTGCCGCGTCGCCGCGTCGGTCGCGGCGATCGAGGTGCCGGCCGGCATCCGCAGCTCCATGAACAGCTCGGGTCGCTCGCTGATCGGAAAGAACTGCTGCTGGACGTGGCTGAACCCGACGACGCCCGCCGCGAACACGCCCACGGTCGCCAGCACCACCACGCCGCGCCGGCGCACGCAGAACGCCACGGCCGCGCGCAGCACGCGATAGGTGCGGCTGTCATAGGCCTTTTCGTGCGCGGCGCCCTTCGTGGCCCGCTGCGCCGCGAAGTCCGGCAGCAGCCGCACGCCCAGATAGGGCGTGAACAGCACGGCGACGAACCAGCTGCCGATCAGCGCGATGCCGACCACCCAGAAGATGCCGCCCGCGTACTCGCCGACCGCCGAGTTGGCGAAGCCGATCGGCAGGAAGCCCGCCGCCGTCACCAGCGTGCCGGTCAGCATCGGGAACGCCGTCGAGGTCCACGCGTACGACGCCGCGCGCAGCCGGTCCCAGCCTTCCTCCAGCTTCACCATCATCATCTCGACGGCGATGATCGCGTCGTCCACCAGCAGGCCGAGCGCGATGATCAGCGCGCCCAGCGTGATCCGGTGCAGCGGCAGGCCCATCGCCTGCATCACCAGGAACACCAACGCCAGCACCAGCGGGACTGCCGTGGCCACGACGATGCCGACGCGCCAGCCGAGCGAGAGGAAACTCACCGCCAGCACGATCGCCAGCGCCTCGACGAAGCTGCGGGTGAACTCGCCGACCGCGTGCTCGACCACCGTCGGCTGGTCGGCGATCTGGTGGATCGTGAACCCCGCCGGCAGCGTCGCCTCGTAGTCGGCGACGGCGCGCTTCAGGTCCTCGCCGAGCTGCAGGATGTTGCCGCCCTTCGCCGCGACCACGCCGACCAGCACCGCCGGTGCGCCCTCGTCGCGGATCAGGAAGCTCGGCGGGTCCGCGAACCCGCGGCGGACGGTGGCGATGTCGCCCAGGCGGAACACCTTGCCGCCCGCCTGCACCGGTGTCGCCGCTACCGCCGCGACGCCGTCGAACGCGCCGGTGACGCGCAGCGGCACGCGCTGCGCCCCGGTCTCCACGATGCCGGCGGGTGCGACCGCGTTCTGGTGCGCGAGACTGTCGAAGATCGCCTGCGCGGGAATGCCGAGGGTCGCCAGCTTGGCGTGGCTGAACTCCACCCAGATGCGCTGGTCCTGGTAGCCGTAGGTGTCGATCTTCTCCGCCTGCGGCACCTTCTCGAGCGCGCGGCGCAGGCCCTCGGCGACAAGTTTCAGCTGCAGGTAGTCGGCCCCCGGCGCGGTGATCGCATACAGGATGCTGTCGACGTCGCCGAACTCATCGTTGACGCGCGGCCCCTTGATGCCCGCGGGCAGGTCGGGCTTGAGGTCGTCGAGCTTCTTGCGCAGCTGGTACAGCAGCTCCGGCACGTCGCGCGCGGGCGTGTTGTCGCGCAGGTTGACGATCAGGCTGGCGAAACCGGGCGTGGTGTAGGTCTGCACATAGTCGAAATACGGCAGCCCATGCAGCTTCTTCTCGATCGGCTCGACCACCTGGTCCTGCAGCTCGCGCGTCGTGGCACCTTCCCACTGCACCGAGATCACCGCGGTCTTGATGGTGAAGTCGGGATCCTCGGCCCGCCCGAGCTTCAGGTAGGCCAGCGCGCCGCCCGCCGCGAGGGCGAGGATCATGAACAGCACCAGCGGCGGATGACGCACCGCCCATTCCGACAGGTTGAAGCGGCGCATGACGGCAGTCCCCGTGTGTGTCGGGCTACGAAGGCAGACGGCTCATTGGCCGGACGTGCTCAGCGTTCTGCAGCTTCTGCACGCCGAGCGTGACGATCTGCTCGCCGTCATGCAGCCCCGCCGAGACCACCGCGTCGTCGCTGCCGTAGCGCGCGACCGTCACCGGTCGCTGCGCGACGGCGCCCTTCCCCGTATCGACCACGAACACCGTCGGCCCATGCCCTTCGTCGAGCAGCGCGGACAGCGGCACATGCACCACGTCGTGCGCCCCGCGGGTGATCGTGACCGTCGCCGTCATGCCGAGCAGCACGTCGGGACCAGCATCCGGCAGGGAAAACCGCGCGGCATAGGTGCGCGTGGCCGGGTCGGCCGTCGGCGTCAGCTCGCGCAAACTCGCGGCGAAGCTGCGGCCGGGCAGCGCCCAGATCGACGCGCGCGCCGTGCCGTGACGAATGTCATCGACCATCGATTCAGGGACGGCGACGGCAACCTCGCGCTCGTCCAGCCGGGCGACGTGGAACGCCGTCTGGCCGACCGCCATCACCTGCCCCGGATCGCACAGCGTCGCGGTCACCACGCCCTCGGAATCGGCGCGCAGCGTGCCGTAATCGCGCGCCCGCTCGGCCAGCGCCACTGCGCGGCTCGCGCGGTCGTAGCGGCTGAGGGCTTCCTCCGCCGCCGCGCGCTGGCGGTCGAAATCGCTGCCGGTGGACCATCCGCCGCGGGCGAGCGTGGCGATGCGCTTGAGTTCGCTCTGCGTGGTGTCCCGGGCGGTGGTCGCGGCGGCGAGTTCGGCGCGCGCCTGCTGAAGCTGCAGCTCGAGATCGACGGGATCGAGCTCGGCGAGCGGCTGGCCGGGCACGACGTGCGCGCCCGCATCCACCAGCCGACGCACGACCTTGCCGCCGACGCGGAAGCCTAGGTCGCTTTCCACGCGCGCCCGGATGGTGCCCGGCAGGCTGCGCTCCGGCGCATCGGGCTCGGCGTGCACGGTCATCACCAGCACGGGGCGCGGCGGCGGTGCTGCGGCTTCCTGGCCCTTGCTGTCGCAGCCGGCCACGAACAGTGCGGCCGAGAGCGCAAGCGGCGCGGCGAACGCGAACCTCATGGCATCGGATTCCGGCTGGGGTTGCTCAGCGCCGCGATGGCCAGCCAGATCAGGCGGCGGGCCACCAGCGGTTGCTCCGGGTCGTGGGCGCACTGCTCGACCAGGGTTGGGTGGAACAGGCTGCAGCACGCGGCCATCACTGTCCTGGCGAGCGCGTCGGGATCGCCGGGCGCGAACTCCCCGGAGGCGATGCCCTCACGGATGATCCCCGCGATGATGGCATCCGAGGTCTCGATATGCGCTTCGATCGCTTCCCAGTGCTCGGCCATCGCGACGTACACCATGTCGAACACCCGTTTCTCGTCCGTCAGCATGGTGTGCTTGCCGGAGTGGCAGGCGGTGATCGCGGCCTCCAGCCGCTCGGCAGCCGTGCCGGGCCCGCTTGCGGCGGCGCGCATGGCGGCGTCGATCTCGCGCAGCCAGCGGTCGCAGATCGCGTTGTTGATGGCGTTTTTGGAAGGGAAAAACCGGTAGACGTTGGCGCTCGACATACCCATCGCTTCGGCGATGTCGGCGACCGTGGTCTTGCCATAGCCGACCTCACGGAACAGCCGCTCGGCGGTCTCGAGCAGCGCGGTGCGGGTGTCTTCGGCGGAGGCGAGGGCGCGGCGTGACATGGGACGGCTGATATCCGATAACTGACGAATTCTGATTATTGTCAGGAATCAGCCGTCGTCAAGGCCGCGACCCCGGAACTCCCCCTACGGCGAGCGTAGGCGCTAGGCGGCGGCCCGGGACGGCGGCGCCAGCCCAAGCCGGGCGCGGGCCTCGGCGTATTCGCGCTTCAGACGGTCGATCAGCACCGCGGCCGGCACCACCGCGTGCACCGCGCCGACCCCCTGGCCGCTGCCCCAGATGTCCTTCCACGCCTTCTTCGACCCGCTCGCGAAACTCATCTGGGTCGGGTCGCTCTCCGGCAGGTGGTCGGGATCAAGGCCCGCGTTGCGCAGGCTTTGCGCCAGGTAGTTGCCGTGCACGCCGGTGATCAGGTTCGTGTACACGATGTCCTCGGCCGAACTGTCCACGATCATCGCCTTGTAGGCCGGCGTGGCGTTCGCCTCCTCGGTGGCGATGAAGGCCGAGCCGACATACCCGAGGTCCGCCCCCATCGCCTGCGCGGCCAGGATCGCGCCCCCCGTCGCGATCGCGCCCGACAGCGCGATCGGCCCGTCGAACCACGCGCGGGTCTCCCCAACCAGCGCGAACGGCGAGATCACCCCCGCATGGCCGCCGGCCCCGGCCGCGACCAGGATCAGCCCGTCCGCGCCCTTCTCGATCGCCTTGTGCGCGAAGGTCTGGTTGATGACGTCGTGCAGCACGATGCCGCCGTAGCTGTGCACCGCGGCGAACACGTCCTCGCGCGCGCCGAGCGAGGTGATCACGATCGGAACCTTGTGCGTCACGCACACCTGCAGATCGCGTTGCAGCCGGTCGTTGGAGCGGTGCACGATCTGGTTGACCGCGAACGGCGCGCTGGGCCGGTCCGGATGCGCGGCGTCGTGCGCCGCCAGCGCCGCCTTGATCCGCACGATCCACTCTTCCAGCGCCTCCGCCGGGCGCGCGTTCAGCGCCGGGAACGAGCCGACGATGCCGTTGGTGCACTGCGCGATGACCAGCTCGGGGCTGGAGACGATGAACATCGGCGAGCCGATCGCCGGCAGAGCGAGCCGGCCCTGCAGCGCCGGGGGAAGTGACATGCGGTCCTCTATCGCCCGATCGGGCGTCCGTTGACGGGGCCAGCGGCGTATGGCCACTGTGCGGCCAACCTAAACACCGTGGCGCAGGCCCGGCAATCACAGGCCAAGCCGCCGCTACGGACGCGGCGCAACGGCGGCATTACAGGGACGGAACGGATGGGCAATATCAACGCCTGCGTCGACCTTCAGACCGACGGCAACATCGCCGTCATCACCATGGACAACCCGCCGGTCAACGCGCTCGGCCTGCGCCTGCGCGAAGGCATCGCGGCCGCCATCGCCCGCGTGCGCGACGACGCCGCGGTCCGCGCCGTCGTACTGACCGGTACGGACCGCGCCTTCTCCGGCGGCGCCGACATCACCGAGTTCGGCAAGCCGCCGACCGAGCCCAACCTTCGCGTCGTCATCGAGCAGATCGAGATGCTCGACAAACCCGTCGTCGCCGCGATTCGCGGCGTCGCCCTGGGCGGCGGGCTGGAGCTGGCGCTCGGCTGCCACTACCGCGTCGCCTGGAAGGGCGCGCGGCTCGGCCTGCCGGAGGTGAAGCTCGGGCTGCTGCCGGGTGCCGGCGGCACGCAGCGCCTGCCCCGCATCATGGGGCCGGAACAGGCGCTGCAGGTCATACTGACCGGTAACTTCCTGTCCGCCGAGGAAGCCGCCGCGGACGGGCTGGTCGATCAGCTCGTCGAGGGCGAGGGTGCGGCGTCCGCGATCGCGTTCGCCCGCGACGTGCTGGCGCGCAACCTGCCGCTGAAGAAGGTGCGCGAGCGCGACGACAAGCTGATCGCCGCGCGCGCCGACACCGGCATCATCGAGCGCGCCGCCGCCGCGCTGCTCAAGCGCTCGCGCGGTGCGATGGCACCGAAATACTGCGTCGCCGCCGTGCGCGCCGCCGTGATGCTGCCGTTCGACGAGGGCATGAAGGAGGAGCGGCGGCTGTTCACCGAGCTGCTGAACAGCGACGAGAGCCGCGCCCAGCGCCACCTGTTCTTCGCCGAGCGCGAAGCGGCGAAGGTGCCCGACATGCCCGCCGACACCAAGCCCGTGCGCGTCGCCAAGGCGGCGGTGCTCGGCGCCGGCACGATGGGCGGCGGGATCGCGATGAACTTCGCCAATGTCGGCATCCCGGTCACGATCTACGAGCCGGAGCAGACGCCGCTCGATCGCGGCCTGGACCGGGTGCGCAAGAACTACGAGGTCGCCGTCAGCCGCGGCAGCCTGGCGGCGGGCGAACCCGACAAGCGGATGGCGCTGATCACCGGCACCACCGACTTCAACGCCATCGCCGAGGCCGACCTGGTCATCGAGGCCGTGTTCGAGGACATGGACCTCAAGAAGCGCATCTTCGCCGACCTCGACCGCACGGCGAAGCCGGGCGCGGTGCTGGCGTCGAACACCTCGACGCTCGACATCGACGAGATCGCCGCGGTGACGAAGCGCCCCGAGGCGGTGCTGGGCATGCACTTCTTCAGCCCCGCCAACGTGATGCGGCTGCTGGAGATCGTGCGCGCCAAGCGCAGCTCGATGGAGGCGATCGCGACCGCGCTCGACGTCGGCCGCCGCATCGGCAAGGTGTGCGCGGTCGTCGGCGTGTGCGACGGCTTCGTCGGCAACCGCATGCTGGCGAGCCGCACGATGCAGACCGAACGCCTGCTGCTGGAAGGCGCGCTGCCGGAGCAGATCGACGCCGTCGTCACCGCCTTCGGCTTCCCGATGGGGCCGTGCGCGATGGGCGACCTCGCCGGCCTCGATGTCGGCTACCGCATCCGCCAGCACCGCGGCGTCAAGGCGCCGGTGTCCGACGCGATCGTCGAAGCCGGCCGTCTCGGCCAGAAGACCGGCGCCGGCTACTACAAATACGGCGCCGACGGCCGCACGCCCCAGCCCGACCCGGACGTCGAACGCATCATTGTCGCCGCATCCGAAGCGGCGCAGATCAAGCGCCGGCAAATTCCCGATGACGAGATCCTCGAGCGCATGATCTACCCGATGGTCAACGAGGCCGCGCGCATCCTGGAGGAAGGCATCGCGGTGCGCGCGAGCGACATCGACATCATCTGGGCCAACGGCTACGGCTGGCCGGTGCATCGCGGCGGCCCGATGTTCTACGCCGACCTTGTCGGCCTGCCGACCATCCGCGACCGCCTGTCGCACTACGCGTCCACGCAGCACGACGACCGCCTGCAACCCGCCGACCTGCTGCGCCGCCTGGCGCAGGAAGGCCGCGGATTCCTCTCGCTCGGTGTCAAGGAGGCCGCACGATGAGCCTCCGTCCGTTCGCCTGGGAAAAGCAGTATCCGTCGAACGTCTCCTGGGACCTCGACATCCCCCGCGAGACGCTGCCGGAGTTCCTCGAGCGCTGCGTCACCGACTTCGCCGACCGCACGCTGTTCGAGTTCCGAGGCCGCAAGATCAGCTACGCGGAGTTCGGCGAGATGGTCGACGCCGCCGCCGCCTGCCTGCAGCAGCTTGGCGTCGGTCACGGCGTGTCGGTGGCGCTCTATCTGCCGAACACGCCGTGGCATCCGATCAGCTTCTTCGGCGTGCTGAAGGCCGGCGGGCGCGTCGTGCATCTCAGCCCGCTCGACCCGCCGCGCGTGCTCGCCAAGAAGATGGCCGACGGCGATGCGCGCATCCTGATCGCGACCAACCTGCCGCCGCTGTTCGCCAGCGCGATGACGCTGCTGAGCGAGGGTGCCGCCGAACGGCTGGTGGTCGGCGACGACGACGTCTGGGGCCCGTCGGGTGTCGCGCAACACGTCCCCGACGATCCGCGCATCACCCACTGCACGAACGCGCGGCGCGAGGCGGCCGGGCCGTTCCCGTCGCTCACGCCGGACGACGTGGCACTGCTGCAATACACCGGCGGCACCACCGGCTTCCCCAAGGCGGCGATGCTGACGCACGGCAACCTGCTCGCCGCGGTGCGGATCTACGAGTCCTGGGACACCCCGTCCTTCGAGCCGCTCAACAAGGACGACCGCGTCATCGGCGTGCTGCCGTTCTTCCATATCTACGCGCTGACGGTGGTCCTGCTGCGCACCATGTCGGCAGGTGCCACGATCCTGCTGCAGCCGCGCTTCGACGTGGAAGCCACGTTGCGCGACATCGAGGTCGGCAAGGCCACCTGCTTCCCCGGCGTGCCGACGATGTGGATCGCGCTGGTCAACCTGCCCGGCATCGAAAAGCGCGACCTCTCGTCGCTGCGCTTCGCCGGCTCGGGCGGCGCGCCGCTGCCGTCCGAAGTGCGGCAGAAGTTCAACCAGCTCACCGGGCTGCGCCTCGGCGGCGGCTGGGGCATGACCGAAACCGCGCCCGCCGGCACGCTGATGGACGCCGAGCGCGAATACGCCCACGGCGCGATCGGCATTCCGCTGCCGCGCATCGAGATGGACATCGTCGCCCTGGACGATCCGCGGAACGTGCTGCCGCCCGGCGAGGTGGGCGAGATCCGCGTGAAGGGGCCGAACGTCTTCGTCGGCTACTGGAAGCGGGCGGAGGAAACCGAGCGCGCCTATGTCGACGGCTTCTTCCTCACCGGCGACATGGGCTACATGGACGCCGACGGCGACTTCTACATCGTCGACCGCAAGAAGGACATGATCATCAGCGGCGGGTTCAACGTCTATCCGAGCGTGATCGAGGAAGCGGTCTACGAGCACCCGGACGTCGCCGAGGCGATCGTCATCGGCGTGCCCGACCAGTATCGCGGCCAGGCGGCCAAGGTGTTCGTGGCGCTCAAGCCGGGTGCCGCGGAGATGGACATCGACACCCTGCGCAACTTCCTCGGCGACAAGCTCGGCAAGCACGAGATGCCGGTCGCGATCGAAACCCGCGAGGCGCTGCCCAGGACGCCGGTGGGCAAACTGTCGCGCAAGGAACTGGTGGACGAGGAACTGGCCAAGGCGACATCCGCTTAGGCCAAGCGCGACCCGGAGAGCATTGATGGACCTGACCTTCACGCCCGAGGAACTCGCCTTCCGCGAGGAGGCGCGCCGGTTCTTCACCACCGAGGTGCCCGCGCGCATCCGCGACAAGGTCGCGATGGGCGAGCACCCGAGCAAGGACGACATCGTCACCAGCCAGCGCATCCTGAACGCTCGCGGCTGGGCCGTGCCGCACTGGCCGAAGGAGTGGGGCGGCCAGGAGTGGTCGCCGGTGCAGACCTACATCTACCAGGACGAGATGCAGCAGGCCAACGTGCCCTCGCCGCTGCCGTTCAACGTCTCGATGGTCGGCCCGGTGATCGCGCAGTTCGGCAACGAGCACCAGAAGCGCCACTTCCTGCCGCGCGCGGCGAACATCGATGACTGGTGGTGTCAGGGCTTCAGCGAGCCGGGCGCGGGCTCCGACCTCGCCGGCCTGCGCACGACCGCCGTCCGCAAAGGCGACACATACATCGTCAACGGCCAGAAGACCTGGACCACGCTCGGCCAGTACGCCGACTGGATCTTCAACCTCGTGCGCACCGACCCGTCGGCGAAGAAGCAGGAGGGCATCAGCTTCCTGCTGATCGACATGAAGACCAAGGGCATCACCGTGCGCCCGATCCAGACCATCGACGGCGGCCACGAGGTCAACGAAGTCTTCTTCGACGACGTCGAGGTGCCGGCCGAGAATCTCGTCGGCGAGGAGAACAAGGGCTGGGACTACGCCAAGTTCCTGCTCGGCAACGAGCGCACGGGCATTGCACGCGTGGGCATCAGTAAGGCCCGTGTGGCGCGCATCAAGCAGCTCGCGTCGCAGGAGATGCTGGGCGAGCGCCCGCTGATCGAGGACCGGCATTTCCGCGAAAAGCTCGCCGAGGTCGAGGTGGAGCTGAAGGCGCTGGAGATGACGCAGCTGCGCGTGGTGTCCGACGAAAGGAAGCACGGCCGCAAGGGCAAGCCGAACCCGGCGTCGTCGATCCTGAAGATCAAGGGCAGCGAGATCCAGCAGCGGCTGACCGAGCTGGTGATGGACGTCGCCGGCCCGTACGTCTCGCCCTGGCTGCTGCACGAGGCGGGCAGCAACGAGCCGCCCGTCGGTCCCGAGTGGGCGGCCGAGGCGGCGCCAGTTTACTTCAACTACCGCAAGGTCTCGATCTACGGCGGCACCAACGAGATCCAGCGCAACATCATTGCGAAGGCGATATTGGGGTTCTAGGCACCCGGGGGCACGACGAGGAGGCCGCCGGCCGCACTCCTCGTCATGGTCCGCGCAGGCGGACCATCCACGCCTTCCTTTCGCGCGGCCGGCAAAGGCGTGGATGGCCCGCCTTCGCGGGCCATGACGGAAAACAGCCTGTCGCGAGGCGCACGCGTCCGCGCCGGTGCTGCGGCACACAGGGGACTCGACGGCATGGACTTCGACTACACCGACGAACAACGCCTGCTGAAGGACAGCGTCGATCGCCTGATCGCCGACCGCTACGGCTTCGAGCAGCGCAAGAAATACATCGCCGACGACGCCGGCTTCTCGCGCGAACTGTGGGCGCAGTACGCCGAGCTCGGCCTGCTCGGCCTGCCGTTCCCGGAAGAGTACGGCGGCTTCGGCGGCGGCGCGGTGGAAACCGCCATCGTGATGGAAGCCTTCGGGCGGGGGCTCGTCATCGAGCCCTACCTCGCCACCGTGCTGCTCGGCGGCGCGCTGGTGCTCGCTGCCGGTACGCCGGAGCAGAAGCAGGACATCCTGCCGCGCGTCGCCGACGGCCGCACGCTGCTCGCCTTCGCGCACCACGAGCGCCACGCCCGCTACGACCTCGCCGACGTCACCACGCACGCACGCGAACACGCCGGCGCCTGGCGCATCGACGGCGAGAAGTCGCTGGTGCTGCACGGCGACGCCGCCGACACGCTGATCGTGCCCGCCCGCATCGCCGGCAACCGCCGCGACCGCGGCGGCGTCGCCCTGTTCCTGGTCGACAAGAACGCCACGCGCCTCACCCCGCGCTTCTATCGCACCCAGGACAACATGCGCGCGGCCGAAATCCACTTGCAGGGCACGCCGGCAACCCCGCTCGGCACCGCCACCGGGAGCGCGTTCGCGATCATCGAGCGCGTCGTCGACCGCGCCACCGCCGCCCTGTGCGCCGAGGCCATCGGCGCGATGGAGGCGCTGCACGCGATGACGGTCGACTACCTCAAGACGCGCAAGCAGTTCGGCCGCCCGATCGGCGACTTCCAGGTGCTGCAGCACCGCGCCGTCGACATGTTCACCGCGCTCGAACAGGCGCGCAGCATGGCGCTGTTCGCCGCCGTGATGGCCGAGGACGACAACGCCGAGGAGCGCACCCGCGCCATCGCCGCGGCGAAGGTGCAGATCGGCCGCTCGGCACGCCATGTCGGGCAAGAGGCGATCCAGCTGCACGGGGGCATTGCGATGACGATGGAATACGCCGCCGGCCACTACTTCAAGCGGCTGACGATGATCGACAAGACGTTCGGCGACGCCGACTGGCACATCGCCCGCCTCGCCGCCGCGGGCGGCCTGTTCGCCCCGAAGGCGGCCTGAGATGGCCGGGTTCGACCGCCGCACCGGCGATCTGGGCAACATCGTCGAGCTCGGGCACGTGAATCTCACCGTGCCCGACCAGGGTCTGGCCACCGACTTCTACATCTCCGCGCTCGGCCTGACGCGCGACCCCTACATGATGACCGGCACCGACAACATGTGGGCCAATGCTGGACGCACGCAGTTCCACCTGCCGACGCGCGACCCCGCGCAGGTGCTGCGCGGCACCGTCGGCCTCATCGTGCCCGATGTCGGCAAGCTCAAGGAGCGCCTCGCCCGCGCGCCCCAAAGCCTGCACGGTACCAAGTTCGCCTTCGCCGTCGAGGAGGGCACGCTGGTGGTCACCTGCCCCTGGGGCAACCGCATCCGTTGCCATCAGGCCACGACCGAAGGCCCGCCGCTCGGCATCAGCTACGTCGAGTTCGACGTCCCCGCCGGCGCCTGCGCCGGCATCGGCGCGTTCTATCGCGACGTCATCGGCGCCCGCGTCGTGGCCGACGCCACCGACGACCTCGTCAGCGTCGAAGCCGGCGACGGGCAGCACCTGATCTTTGTCGAGATCGACGCGCCCGTGCCGGACTACGACGGCCACCACGTGCAGATCACCGTCGCCGACTTCTCCGGGCCGCACGCGCGGCTGGAGGAGCGCGGCCTGATCACGCGCGAGGACGACCCCAACCAGTACCGCTTCATCGACATCGTCGACCCGCGCGACGGGCGGGTGCTGTTCGGCGTGGAGCACGAGGTCCGCTCCATGCGCCACCCGCAGTACGCCCGGGCGCTGGTGAACCGGAACCCCGACCAGACCAACCGCGCCTACCGCCGCGGGGCCGACGCGCTCGCCGTCTGACCCCAGGTCTCCGAAAGGGACCAGGCCCCTTCGGCGGCCACCCTGCCCCACGATCTTCACTTGCGCGTGTAACGGGCGCAGGCTCGGATGCTCTATCGCCCAGCCGGTGGCCATATACCGGTGCGGCGCCTCCTGCCGCGGCCGCCCCCCGACCGAAAGGTGAGCGATGAGCCAGGATATCGACCTGCTCTGCATCAACACCATCCGTACCCTGGCGATGGATGCGGTGCAAAAGGCCAACTCCGGCCACCCCGGCACACCCATGGGCCTCGCCCCCGCCGCCTACACGCTGTGGCAGGAGCAGCTCCGCTTCGATCCGGCCGATCCGATCTGGCCCAACCGCGACCGCTTCGTGCTGTCGAACGGGCATGCGTCGATGCTGCTCTATTCGCTGCTGCACCTGACCAACACGCAGGCGGTCGATCCCGAGTACCAGCCGGCGGGCCGCGCGTCGGTCACGCTCGACGACATCAAGAAGTTCCGCCAGCTCGACAGCGCCTGCCCCGGCCATCCGGAGTACCACCTGACCTCGGGCGTGGAATGCACCACCGGCCCGCTCGGCCAGGGTGTCGGCATGAGCGTCGGCATGGCGATCGCCGAGAAGTTCCTCGCGTCGCGCTACAACAAGCCGGGCTGCGAGCTGATCGGCTACGACGTCTACGCCATGTGCGGCGACGGCGACATGATGGAGGGCATCTCCAGCGAAGCCGGCTCGCTCGCCGGTCATCTGCAGCTGTCCAACCTGTGCTGGATCTACGACAGCAACGAGATCACCATCGAAGGCTCGACGTCGCTGGCGTTCAGCGAGGATGTCGGCGCGCGCTTCCTCGCCTACGGCTGGCACGTGCTGCGGGTGCGCGACGTCAACGACCGCAACGAGGTCCTCTCCGCGCTAAAGGCGTTCAAGCGCGAAACCGCGCGCCCGACGATGATCATCGTCGACAGCCATATCGGCTACGGCTCGCCGAACCGGCAGGACACCAAGGAGGCCCATGGCGAACCGCTCGGCGAGGAGGAGGTGCGGGCGACCAAGCGGTTCTACGGCTGGCCGGAGGACGCGCAGTTCCTGGTGCCCGACGGGGTGCGCGAGCATTTCGCCCACGGCATCGGTGCGCGCGGGGCGAAGCTGAACGCTGACTGGAAGGCGCTGTTCGACCGTTACGCCGGCGAGCACCCGGACCTCGCGCGCGAGTTCGACACCATGCAGAAGCGCGGCCTGCCGGAGGGCTGGGAGAGCGCGCTTCCAAGCTTCCCCGCCGACGCCAAGGGCATCGCCAGCCGCGACAGCTCCGGCCAGGTGCTGAACGCACTGGCGGCGAAGATTCCGTACCTGCTCGGCGGTGCGGCGGACCTGGCGCCGTCGACCAAGACGAACATGCAGGGCCTCGGCGATTTCGAGGCGACCAGCTACGGCGGCCGGAACTTCCACTTCGGCATCCGCGAGCACGCGATGGGCGCGATCTGCAACGGCATGGCGCTGTCGAAGCTGCGCTCGTTCGGCTCGGGCTTCCTGATCTTCTCCGACTACATGCGCAACCCGATCCGGCTGTCGGCGATCATGGAGATCCCGGTCGTCTGGGTGTTCACGCATGACAGCATCGGCGTCGGCGAGGACGGCCCGACGCACCAGCCGATCGAGCAGATCGCCGGGCTGCGCGGCGTGCCCGGCCTGCACACCATCCGGCCGTGCGACGCCAACGAAGTGGCCGAGGCGTGGCGGCTCGCGCTGCACGAGAAGCACATGCCGACCGCGCTGATCCTGTCACGCCAGGCGCTGCCCACGCTGGACCGCACGAAATATGCATCCGCCGCCGGACTCGCGCGCGGCGCCTACGTGCTGGCCGATCCGCCGGACGGCCGCAAGCCGGAAGTCATCCTGATGGCCACGGGCAGCGAGGTGTCGATGTGCGTCGCCGCCTACGAGGAGCTGACGAAATCCGGCGCCGCCGCTCGCGTGGTGTCGATGCCGTGCTGGGACATCTTCGAGCAGCAGGACGAGGCGTACCGCCGCTCGGTGCTGCCGGACGACGTGCTGGCGCGTGTCGCCGTGGAGCAGGCGGCCACACTCGGCTGGGACCGCTATGCGGGCCTGCACGGCGCGATCATCGGCATGCACACCTTCGGCGCGTCGGCGCCGCTGAAGGCGCTGCTGACGAAGTTCGGCTTCACGCCGGAGAAGATCGTCGAAGCGGCAAAGGCGCAGATCGAGCGGCACCGGAAGACGGATTGATGCCGACGCTACTTGTCATCCCTCACGCAATCCCGTCATTGCGAGGAACCCCGGCGAAGGCCGGGGGACGAAGCAACCCAGGGTCGCGCGGCAGGCGTCGATCACGCGGCCCTGGGTTGCTTCGCTTCGCTCGCAATGACGACGGTGCGGCTTCAGCCCTCAGGAGACATTCATGAACCCGCTCAAGCAGCTCGAACAGTGCGGCCAGTCCCCCTGGCTCGACTTCGTCCGCCGCAGCCTGATCGAGAAGGGCGAGCTGGCGAAAATGGTCGAGAACGACGGGCTCAAGGGAGTCACGTCCAACCCGTCGATCTTCGAAAAGGCGATCGGCCACTCCAACGAGTACGACGCCGACTTCACCGCGTTCGAGCACGCGGGCGACCACGGCATCTCGGCGGCCTACGAGCACCTCGCCATCGGCGACATCCGCGCCGCCGCCGACGCGCTGCGCACCGTCTATGACGCGACCGGCGGACGCGACGGCTACATCAGCCTGGAGGTTTCGCCCTACCTCGCCAACGACACCGAGGCGACCGTCGCCGAGGCCCGGCGGCTGTGGAAGACGGTCGGCAAGCCGAACCTGATGGTCAAGGTGCCGGCGACCAAGGCCGGCGTCCCCGCCATCCAGACGCTGATCGGCGAAGGGCTGAACATCAACGTCACGCTGCTGTTCGGCATCCCCGCCTACGAAGCCGTGGCGCACGCCTATATCGCCGGGCTCGAACATCTCGCGAAGACCGGCGGCGACGTCTCGCGCAGCGCGTCGGTCGCCAGCTTCTTCGTCAGCCGCATCGACAGCCTGGTCGACAAGAAGCTCGACGCCGCCATCGCCAAGGGCGCCGACAAGGCGTCACTCGACAAGCTGCGCGGCAAGGCCGCGATCGCCAACGCCAAGATGGCCTACGAGCACTACAAGCACCTCTTCTCGGGCGCGACATGGGACGCGCTGGCCGCCAAGGGCGCGAAGGCGCAGCGCCTGCTCTGGGCCAGCACCAGCACCAAGAACCCGGCCTATCCGGACACGATGTACGTCGACACGCTGATCGGCCGCGACACCGTCAACACCATGCCGCCGGCGACGATGGACGCCTTCCGCGACCACGGAAAGGCGGTCGCCGACACCGTCGAGCAGGACCTGGACGGCGCGAAGGCAATCATCCGCGCGCTGGATGCGGCCGGCGTTTCCATCCTGCGGGTTGCCGACGAGCTGGTCGAGGACGGCGTGCAGCAGTTCGCCGATGCGTTCGACCAGCTGCTCGGCGCGGTCGCCATGCGCCGGCGCAAGCTGGTCGAGGGCGACCGCCCGCCGCTCGACCTGCGCGTCAGCGACGCCGCGCTCAAGAAGGCCATCGACGACACGATGGAGAAGTGGCGCCACGACGGCACGATCCGGCGCCTGTGGCGCTCCGACAAGACCGTCTGGAGCAACGCCGACGAGGACCACTGGACCGGCTGGCTGTCCAACGCCGACGCCGAGATGGCCGACATCGGCACGCTGGAAAGCTTCGCCCGCGACGTCGAATCCGGCGGCTACAAGCACGTGGTGCTGCTCGGCATGGGCGGCTCGAGCCTCGGCCCCGAGGTGCTGGCCGAGACGTTCGGCCATCGCGGCGGCTGGCCGGCCTTCCACATGCTCGACAGCACCGATCCCGCGCAGGTCAAGGCGGTCGCCGATGCCTGCGACCTGCCGCACACGCTGGCGATCGTGTCGTCGAAATCGGGCAGCACGCTCGAGCCCAACATCTTCCTCGCCTACTTCTTCGACCGCATGCAGCAGGCGGTCGGCGACGCCGCAGGAAAACATTTCGTCGCCGTCACAGACCCCGGCTCGTCGCTGGAAAAGCACGCGCAGGAGAAAGGCTTCGCCCATATCTTCCATGGCGTGAAGACGAGCGGCGGCCGCTACTCGGTGCTGTCGAAGTTCGGCCTCGTCCCCGCCGCCGCGATCGGCCTCGATCTGCGCGCCGCACTGGAGACGGTGCAGCGCATGGCGCGCAGCTGTGCGGAGGACGCGCCGCCCTCGCAGAACCCCGGCGTGCAGCTCGGCATCGCCATGGGCGTCGCCGCCAAGCACGGACGCGACAAGGTCACCATCATCGCCTCGCCGCACATCCACGCCATCGGCGCGTGGCTCGAACAGCTGCTCGCGGAGAGCACCGGCAAGCAGGGCAAGGGCCTGATCCCGATCGCCGACGAGCCGCTCGGCAAGCCGGAGGACTACGGCAGCGATCGCTTCTTCGCCTATCTGGAACTCGCCGACGGCGTCGATCCGCACCAGCGCGCCGCCGTCGATGCGATCGAGAAGGCGGGCCACCCGGTCGCCCGCATCGCGGTCGCGCAGCCGATGGCGATCTGGGCCGAGTTCTATCGCTGGGCGATGGCCACGGCGGTCGCCGGCAGCGTCATCGGCATCAATCCCTTCGACCAGCCGGATGTCGAGGCGAGCAAGATCGCGACGCGCAAACTCACCACGGACTACGAGAAAACCGGCAAGCTGCCGTCCGAGGAGCCGGTGTTCCGCGCCGACGGTGTGGCCGTCTATGCCGATGCCGCCAACGCGAAGGCGCTCGGCCAGCACAACGCGCTGAGCGGCTACATCAAGAGCCACCTCGCGCGCGCCGGCGCCGGCGATTACGTGGCGCTGCTCGCCTACATCCAGCGCGACGGCGCGCACACCGGGGCGCTGCAGGAGATCCGCACCCGCATCCGCGACGCCAAGCACACGGCGACCGCCGTGGGCTTCGGCCCGCGTTTCCTGCACTCGACCGGGCAGGCGTACAAGGGCGGCCCGAACTCCGGCGTGTTCATGCAGATCACGTGCGACGATCCGGCCGACGTGCCGGTGCCGGGGTCGACATACACGTTCGGCGTGGTGAAGGCCGCGCAGGCGCTCGGCGACCTGCAGGTGCTTGAGGAACGCGGCCGCCGCGCGCTGCGCCTGCACCTGCACGACGTCGATGCCGGCCTCGGCGCGCTGTCGCAGGCGGTGAAGGATGCGCTGGGTTAGCGAGGATTCCGTGGCCCCACTCCCCCGTTGAACAATCAGGCGAAACGAAGGAACGAACGATGCAGCTTGGCGTAATCGGTCTCGGCCGCATGGGCGGCAATATCGTGCGGCGGCTGCAGAAGGCCGGCCATTCGTGCGTGGTCTTCGACGCCAACAAGGAAACCGTGCAGCACCTGGCGAGCGAAGGCGCCACCGGCGCATCCGACCTCGTCGATCTGGTCGGCAAACTCACCCCGCCGCGCGCGGTCTGGGTGATGCTGCCGGCGGGCAAGATCACCGAGGAAACCATCGAGCACCTGCACGACCACCTTGAACCCGGCGACACGGTGATCGACGGCGGCAACACGTTCTACAAGGACGACATCCGCCGCGCCAAACAGCTCGAACCCGAGGGCATCCACTACATCGACGTCGGCACGTCGGGCGGCGTGTGGGGGCTGGAGCGCGGCTACTGTCTGATGATCGGCGGCCCCAAGGAAGCCGTCGACCGGCTCGATCCGATCTTCAAGACGCTCGCACCGGGCATGGGCGACATCGCGCGCACGCCCGGCCGAGAGAAGCACGACCCGCGCGCCGAACACGGCTACATCCATGCCGGACCCGTCGGCGCCGGCCACTTCGTCAAGATGGTCCACAACGGCATCGAATACGGGCTGATGCAGGCGTACGCCGAAGGCTTCGACATCCTGCGCAACAAGGCCTCCGAGGAGTTGCCCGCCGACGAGCGCTTCGACCTCAACATGGCCGACATCGCCGAGGTCTGGCGGCGCGGCAGCGTGGTCTCGTCATGGCTGCTCGACCTCGCCTCCGACGCGCTGGCCAAGGACGGGACGCTGACCGAGTTCACCGGCAGCGTCGCCGACAGCGGCGAAGGCCGCTGGACGATCGAGGCGGCGATCGAGGAAGCGGTGACCGCCGACGTTCTCGCCGCGTCCCTGTTCGCCCGCTTCCGCTCGCGCCGCGACCACACCTTCGGCGAGAAGCTGCTCTCGGCGATGCGCTTCGGCTTCGGCGGCCACGTCGAGCAGCACTGATGCCCGACACCAGCCCCGCACCCGCCCCCGGAGCCGCCCCCGGAGCCGCCACGACGATGCGCAAGGCCAAGCCGCCCGGCCCGTGCGCGATGGTGATCTTCGGCGCCGGCGGCGACCTCACCAAGCGCCTGCTGATGCCGGCAATCTACAACCTCTCGCACGAAGGCCTGCTGCCGGAGCATTTCGCCATCGTCGGCGTCGATCTCGCGCAGATGGACGTCGAGCACTGGCGCAACAGCCTGCTCGACATGCTGAAAAGCTTCGTTGGCAACAGCGAAAGCGAAGAGGACATCGACAACCTCGACCAGGACGCCTGGAACCGCATCTCCGCGCACATGAGCTACGTGCAGGGCGACCTGACCAGCGACGACCTGTATTCCAAGCTCTACGACCACCTCGAACATGTCGCCGGCCGCCACCAGACCGGCGGCAACGTGCTGTTCTACCTCGCCGTCGCCGACCGCTTCTTCCAGCCGGTGGTCGAGCACCTTGGCCGCGCCGGCCTGACGGCCGAGGACCACAACAACTGGCGGCGGGTGGTGATCGAAAAGCCGTTCGGCCACGACCTGCAGAGTGCGATGGCGCTGAACGTCGCCGTGCTGAAGGTGCTGAAGGAGACCCAGGTCTACCGGATCGACCATTTCCTTGGCAAGGAAACCGTCCAGAACATCATGGCGTTCCGCTTCGCCAACGGACTGTTCGAGCCGATCTGGAACCGCGACCGCATCGACCACGTGCAGATCACGGTGGCCGAGACCATCGGCGTCGAACGCCGCGGCAAGTTCTACGAAAAGACCGGCGCGTTGCGCGACATGGTGCCCAACCACGTCTTCCAGCTGCTCGCGATGGTCGCGATGGAGCCGCCCGTCGGCTTCGAGGCCGACCAGGTGCGCGCCAAGAAGGCGGAAGTCTTCGCCGCCATGAAGTCGCTGCGCCCGGAAGACGCGGTGCGTGGCCAGTACGGCGCGGGCACGATCGAAGGCAAGCATGTCGACGGCTATCGCCTCGAGCCCGACGTCGCCGATGACAGCCCGACCGAGACCTACGTCGCCATGCGCCTGCACATCGACAACTGGCGCTGGGCGGGCGTGCCGTTCTACCTGCGCACCGGCAAGCGCATGGGCAAGCGCGACACCGAGATCGCCATCCGCTTCAAGCACGCGCCGTTTGCGCCGTTCGCGGACACCGCCGTCGAGCAGCTGCCGCCGAACTGGCTCGTGCTGCAGATCCAGCCGGACGAAGGCATCAGCCTGCAGTTCGAGGTCAAGCGCCCCGGCCCGCTGGTCGAACTCTCGCCGGTGCGCATGCACTTCCGCTACAGCGACTGGTTCCGCCAGGAGCCGAATGTCGGCTACGAGACGCTGATCTACGACGTGATGATCGGCGACCAGACGCTGTTCCAGCGCGCCGACCAGGTCGACGCCGCGTGGCGCGTCGTGCAGCCCGTGCTCGACGCCTGGGCGGCCGAGAAACCCACCGACTTCCCCAACTACGCCGCCGGCAGCGACGGGCCGGAGGCGGCCGACGCCCTGCTCGGCGATCACGGCCGCCACTGGCGCCCCGTGCAACTTCCGGACGAGAAGGACCACGCGGCATGACGCTGCCGGATCGCGAGATCGCGCTGGTGCTGAGCGACGTGGACGGCACGCTGGTCAAGAACGACAAGTCGCTCGCGCCATCGACGATCGAGACCGCGCACGCCCTGCGCGATGCCGGCATCCGCCTCGCCATCACCAGCGGCCGGCCGCCGCGCGGCATGGAGATGCTGATCGAGCCGCTGATGCTCGAAGGCATGATCGCCGGCTTCAACGGCGGCGTGTTCGTCGATCCCGACATGACGGTGCGGGAGTCCCGCCTGCTCGATCCCGCCATCGCCCGGCAGGCGGCCGAGTCGATTGCCAAGGCCGGGCTCGACGTCTGGGTCTACACCTGCCGCGACTGGCTCATCCGCGACCCCAAGGCGCCGCACGTCGAGCACGAGGCGTTCACCGTCAAGTTCGCGCCGGTCGTCGTACCCTCCTTCACCGGCGAGCATTTCGAGGATTGCGCCAAGATCGTCGGCGTCTCCGACGACTTCCCGCTGGTCGAGCGCGTCGAGCAGGAAACTCAGCAGGCGCTGGACGGGGACGCCTCCGCCACCCGCTCGCAGCCCTACTATCTCGACGTCACCAGCCCGAAGGCGAACAAGGGCGCGGTCGTCGACACGCTCGCCGCGATCTACAACCTGCACCACTCGCAGATCGTCACCATCGGCGACGGGCCGAACGACCGGCTGATGTTCCGCCGCAGCGGCTTCTCGATCGCCATGGGCAACGGCAGCGAGGAGGTCAGGAACACGGCCAAAGTGGTGACCGACAGCAACGAAGACGACGGCTGGGCGAAAGCCGTGCGTAAATATATCCTGCGCGCATGACCCCATCCGAAGGCACGCTGCACGTCTACAACGACCCCGCCGCGCTCACCCACGCGGCGGCGGAGTGGATCGTCAGCCAGGCCCGCGCCAAGACCGGCCGCTTCGTGCTCGTCCTGTCCGGCGGCTCGACGCCGAGGCCGGTCTACGAGGCCCTCGCCCGCCCGCCGTTCCTCGACCAGTTCCCCTGGAGCCGCACCGTCTTCGTCATCGGCGACGAACGTTTCGTCCCCTACGAGGACCCGGAGAGCAATTGGGGCATGATCCAGGCGGCGATGCTCGACCACGTGCCGGTGCCGGTCGAGAACCTGATGCCGATCACCACCGTCGGGCTGACGCTGGAAGAAGCGGCGGTCGAATACGAGCACCGGTTGAAGAAGCTGCACGGCGCCGATCACCTCGACCACCTCCGCCCGCTGTTCGACGTGTGCCTGCTCGGCCTCGGCGACGACGGCCACACCGCCTCGCTGCTGCCGCACGAGCCGGTGCTGGGCGTGACCGACCGCTGGGTCGCCCCGGTGCCGTACGGCCGCGAGGAGGGGCGGATCACGTTGACCTACCCCGCGCTCAACTCCAGCGCCGCCATCGCCTTCCTGGTGGCCGGACAGTCCAAGCGCCATGTGGTGGACTACGTCCTGTCCGGCGCCACCGACATCCCGGCCGGCCGGCTGCGCCCCGCCGGCGAGGTGCACTGGTTCCTCGATCGCGCCGCCGCCGGAGATCATGCGCCGTGAGGGGGGCGCCATGAGCGCCGACCCAGCCGCTTCCGGCAAGCACGCCGCCGCCCGCGCCGCCGTCGACCTGCTCAGCGCCGGAATGCGCGTCGGGCTCGGCACGGGCTCGACGATGGAATTCGTGCTCGACGAGATCGCGGTCCGCAACCTGAAGATCATCGGCGTCCCGACCTCCCAGCACACCGCCGAGCGCGCCCGCGTGCTCGGCATCACGCTGAGCGATCTCGGCGCCACACCCGAGCTCGACATCGCCGTCGACGGCGCCGACGAGGTCGAGACCGGCACGCTCGACCTGATCAAGGGGCTCGGCGGGGCGCTCCTGCGCGAGAAGATCGTCGCCCAGGCGGCCCGCCGCTTCGTCGTGGTCGCCGACCAGTCGAAGATCGTCGAACGCCTCGGCATCAAGGCGCCCCTGCCGATCGAGGTCACTCCATTCGGCCACGACGCCACCAAGCGCCAGATCGCCGCCATCGGCTTCGAGCCGTGGCTGCGCCACAAGCCGGACGGCACGCCGTACCGCACCGACAACGGCAATCTGATCTACGACTGCCGCGGCCTCGACCGCCTCGATCCCCCCGCCATCGAGCCCCGGCTGCTGCAGATCGCCGGGGTGGTGGAGACGGGTCTCTTCCTGCGCGTCGCCGAGCGCGCCATCATCGGATTCCCGCAGGGCGGCAGCGCGGAGCTGCGCCCAGAGGGGCGACACGGCGGGCAGCCGGGAGGAAGGCATGGAGGAACACGCGGCACCTGACTGGGACGGGCTGCGCCAGCGCCTGAAGCATCCGGTCGTGGCCGTCGTGATGGGTGTCTCCGGCTCCGGCAAGACCACCATCGCCGCGATGCTCGCCGCCGGCATGGGCTGGCCGTTCGCCGATGCCGACGACCTGCACCCCGCCGCCAATGTCGAGAAGATGCACAGCGGCCACCCGCTGACCGACGAGGACCGCTGGCCGTGGCTCGCGCGCGTCGCCGCGCTGATCGACGAGTGGCGCGCCAAGGGCTCATCGGGGGTGATCGCCTGCTCGGCGCTGAAGCACGCCTACCGCCGCATCATCGTCGGCGACCGGCCGGACGTGGCCCTGGTCTATCTGCGCGGCGGGCACGACCTGGTGGGCCGCCGGCTGGCCGCACGCCAGGGCCACTACATGCCCGCGACCCTGCTCGACAGCCAGTTCGAGGCGCTGGAGGAACCCGGCGAGGACGAGCGCCCCATCGTGCTCGATGTCGGCGGTACCCCGGCGCAGATCGTGGCGGAGCTGATCGACCGGCTGGAGGAACGCGAGTGACCTACGGGGATTTCTGGCTGCGCTACCTGCGCGCCCATCGCGACCCGCGCACACGGGCAGTCCACTACGCCGGCACCGTGCTGTCCTTCGCCTGCCTGATCGCCGCCGTCGTGCTGCTCGACTGGCGGTTCCTGATCCTCGCCCCGATCGTCGGCTACAGCGCGGCGTGGGCCAGCCATTTCGGCATCGAGCACAACAAGCCGGAGACGTTCGGCCATCCGCTGTGGTCGCTGGTCAGCGACTACCGGATGTGCGCGCTGTTCTTCGCCGGCCGCCTGCGCCCGCACCTGCAGCGCGCGGGCATCGCCTGATGTGGGAACCGAGCCAGCGCTACCCCGACCCCGCCGTCGTCAGCCTGACCCCGGCCTTCGACTGCCTGCGCCTGCCGTCGGCCAGCGTCGAACGCCTCGCCACCGGCTGCCGCTGGGCCGAAGGCCCGGTGTGGTTCGGCGACGGCCGCTTCCTGCTGTGGAGCGACATCCCCAACAACCGCATCATGCGCTGGGACGAGGAAACCGGCGCCGTGTCGGCCTTCCGCCGCCCGTCGGACTACGCCAACGGCAACACGCGCGACCGCCAGGGCCGGCTGGTGACCTGCGAGCACGGGACCCGCCGGGTCACCCGCACCGACTACGACGGCCGCATCACCGTGCTGGCCGACCGTCACGACGGCAAGCGGCTGAATTCGCCCAACGACGTCGTGGTGAAATCCGACGGCAGCGTCTGGTTCACCGACCCGCCGTTCGGGATCCTGGGCCACTACGAAGGCCACAAGGCCGAGCCGGAACTGCCGCAGTCGGTCTACCGGATCGACCCGCACAGCGGCGCCACCGCGGTGGTTGCCGACGACATCGCCGGCCCGAACGGGCTGGCCTTCTCGCCGGACGAGCGCACGCTCTACATCGTCGAAAGCCGCACCGCGCCGCGCAAGATCCGCGCCTACGACGTCACCGGCGACGGCGCCCGCATCGCCAACCCCCGCGTGCTGATCGAGGCCGGTCCCGGCACCCCCGACGGGTTCCGCGTCGATACCGAGGGCAACCTCTGGTGCGGCTGGGGGATGGGCGACCCGGAACTGGACGGCGTGCGGGTGTTCACGCCGCAGGGCGAGCCGATCGGCCACATCCGCCTGCCCGAACGCTGCGCCAACCTCTGTTTCGGGGGTCTCAAGCGCAACCGCCTCTTCATGGCGTCGAGCCACTCGGTCTATGCGCTGTACGTGAACGCGCAAGGCGCGCCTGGAGGGTAAGGCACGGGATGGTCGACGGATGACGGGCGCTCGGACGCTGTCCTACGACATCGGCGGATCGCGGCTGAAGGCGGCGATGCTCAACGGCACCGGCGAGGTGCTCGGCGGCCCGGTACGCACCGACACGCCGCACCCGTGCAACCCCGCCGTGGTGATCCCCACCCTGGTCGAGCTCGGCCGCCAGCTCGGCGAGTGCGACCGCATCTCGATCGGCTTCCCTGGCGTGGTGCGCGCCGGCACCGTCATCACCGCGCCCAATCTCGGCACCCAGGCCTGGCACGGCACGCCGCTCGCCAAGCGCCTGTCGGACGCGTTCGGCAAGCCCGCGCGCATGCTGAACGACGGCGGCGTGCAGGGGCTCGGCGTGATCGCCGGCGAGGGTGTCGAGGTCGTCATCACGCTCGGCACCGGCATGGGCTTCGCCCTGTTCCGCGCCGGGCGTATCGCGCCGCACCTGGAGATGGGCCAGCACCCGGTCCGCTCGGACCGCACCTACGACCGCTATGTCGGCGCCGCCGCACTCGCCGATTGCGGGCTGAAACGCTGGAACAAGCGGGTCGGGCGGGTGATCGGCTATATCCACACGCTCACCAATTACGACACCCTCTATATCGGCGGCGGAAATTCCAAGCGCATCTCCATCCCACTGCCGGCCAGCGTGAAGATCGTCCCCAACGCGGCGGGACTCACCGGCGGGGTGAAACTGTGGGACGTGCTGCCGGAGGAGGACTTCCTCGCCTGAATCGCATCCCCTATGCGCCGGCCGGCGCGGCGGCCCGCCCACATACGACATTACTGAACGGAGAGTGACATGCTGATCTCTGACGTGCTCAAGGTGAAGGGCGGCGACATCGTCCGCGTCTCGGTCACGGACAAGATCATCGACGTGGTCAAGCGCATGGCCGAGCGGCGCATCGGCGCCGTCGTCGTCGAGGACAAGTTCGGCAAGCTGATCGGCATCTTCTCGGAACGCGACGTGCTGTATGCGCTCGGCCGCGACGGCGCGGACGTGCTGCGGCTGGAGGTGCAGTACCGCATGACCAGCCCGGTGATTACCGCGCGCTCGTCCGAACGCGTGGAGGCGGCGCTGGCGGTGATGACGCGCAGCCGCATCCGCCATCTTCCGGTGGTGGACGAGGGCGACCTGATCGGCATCGTGTCGATCGGCGACCTGGTCAAGCACCGGCTCGACGAGAAGGAGCTGGAGGCCAACGTGCTGCTGGAGATCACCCGCATGCGGGCCTGACCGGCCGCAGCCGAGACCACGCGCCGCGCTGGCCGGCCGACGCCGGTCTCGTTCGCGATGACACGAAAGGCCCGTCGAGCCAGCGCGCCGCTTCTCGCCGCCGCACTCCTCATCGCGGTCGCCGCGGTCTACCCACAACCCGCGGACCCGGAGGGCAAGGTGCAATTCCTGCCGCTCGTCGCCAGCTTCACCAAGCGGTCGACCGACTTCCAGATGAAAAACCTGTTCGGCTTCCGGCTGCCGGACACCCTGCCGGCGCAGCCGAACTTCCGCGGGCTGGTCGGCACGCTCAGCACCACGACGACCGGCGAGGCGATCAGCGACCATCCATTCGGCTCGGTGACGCTGTTCAGCATCCGCGCCGCGACCGGCACCGCCTGCCCGGCCTGGGGCGAGCCGGTTGACGGCTACGCCGACCTGTTCGCGCGCTTCCCCAACCAGTTGCTGGCGACGGCGATCGTCAAGCAGTCCGCTGCAGGGACCGCCACCTTCGAATCCGACTTCCTGCTGCCGGTCGGCATCCCGCTGCCGAGCCGCTGCATCTTCGTCACGTTCGACGGCACCGACTTCGCCGGCCAGTCTTACACGATGGCGAGCGACCTGAAGCTGATCTACGACACCGACCCGATCGTCGGCTCCATACCGTATCAGACCTCGCTCGATTTCGAGTTCACCATCGGCGTCGTGCGCACCGGGTCGGCACCGCCGGGCAATGCCTATCGCGCGGTGCCGATCGACAAGCCGGGGCGGCTGCTGTCGGTGTTCGGCAACATCGGCGTCGTCGGCTCACCCTCGCTGCGCGGGCCGTGGCGCGTGCGCGTCATCACCGAGGTCTACAGGCAGGGCAGCTGCGCCACGGCATTCCGCAACCACGCCGACACTCCTTTCAGCTGGAACGACACGTCGGCGTCCGCCTACGCGCCGACCTCCGTCCCGATCGCCGAGGTGACCTTGTCGGGCAACGGCCCGCAGGCAATCAACAGCGCCACCGTGATGAAGCCGATCTTCCAGGTCACCGTCGCCGCGGGCGACTGCCTGGTGACGGCAATCCTTCCCGCCGACGACACCACCGCCGCAAACGGCAACCTGAACGCGGAGCTGCAACTTCACGTCGAGCGCGTCGACGACTGACAGCCGCGCTGATCGCAGCGGTGGCGGCGCTGAGCCGGACGGGCTCGTCCCGGTTGGCGCCCAGACTCAGGTCCCGCCGGACTCCGCCCCCCGGACTACGTTGTCCCCAATCCTTACTGAGGCGCGACCAACGCGTGGACGAAGGCGTACCCGACGATCGGGATGGCGATGACGACATAAACGCGCAGCAGGATGAGCAACGCAACGGTTCCACGCCCCAGGCGGCGGCGTGGGAGCTTTCGTTGCGTCGCGACCGCAAGCTGACTTGGTTCAAGCGCGCCGATCAGCGTCGGATCGTATTGCACGCAGCGCCTCCTACTTGCCCAACAGGTTCGGGAAGACAGTGATCAGGCCGTAGAACGCACCGACCAGGGCGATCGCGATCACGATCGTTCCTCCGGCCAGATTGGCCCGCCAATCATTCGCCAGGTCCTGCATGATCTCGCGGTCGTTGACCAGCAGCAGCAGGAAGAGCAGCGCCGGCGCCATCAGCAGGGTGGCGATGACGTTGACCGTCAGGGTCATGGCGAGCAACGGCGCGCCCGGGATCAACACGATCGCGGCCGCCACCAGCGTCGAGCCGATCGCCACCCCGTAGAACAGATGCCCGTGCGCGAAGTCGAGGTTCAGGCTGTGTCGTGCGGACACCGTTTCGGCCAGCGAGTAGGACGAGCTGATCGAGATCGTCATGGCGGCGACCAGACCGGCCTCCACGATGCCAAGCGCAAACAGCGTCGCCCCGGTCGTGCCGATCAACGGACGCAACGCGGTTGCGAAATCGGCGCCGCTCGCGAATTGCGACACGTCGGCGTGGGCGGCGAACAGCGGCGCGGTCGCCACCACCGTTGCGATCGCGGCCACGGCTGCCAGGATCGCGCCGATCGCGGTATCCATCCGGCCGTCCGGCAGGTCAGCCCGCGTCAGGCCCTTGTCCACGACCGCGCTCTGCTGAAAGAAGATCATCCAGGGCGTCACCGTGGCGCCGATATTGGCAAGGACGAGCGTGAAGAAGGCCGTGCCCATGCCGCCCGGCAGCGGCCCCCAGGTGGCGACCGCATGGGCCAGCGCCGCACCGTCCGGATGCGCCAGCAGGGCCGCCGGAATGAACAGCAGGTTGAACACCGCCAGCGCCATCAGCACGCGTTCCCAGGTCGCGTAGCGCCGCAAGGCCAGCGAGCAGACCACGAGCACCACTCCGATCGCGACCGAAAGCCACGACGGCAGCCCGAAATACAGACCGCCCGCCTGCACCGCGATGAACTCGGTGACCAGCGTCAGCACGTTGCCGAACACCAGGTCGCCCATCGCGAAATAGCCCCAGAACGGGCCGAAGCGCTGGAAGATGAGTTCGGCGTGGCCGCGGTGCGTCGCGACGCCGAGCCGCACCGTCATCTCCTGCACGACGAAGGCCATCAGGAAGGTCAGCAGGATGAACGGAACGAAGAACCCGACCCCGTATGTCGCGCCGGTGGTCGCGTAGGAGACCATGCTGGGGCCGTCGTTCTCTCCCAGCATGACCAGAACGCCTGGGCCGACCAGCAGCCAGAGCAGCCGAAGCGAGCGCTTGGCGGAGCGGGCTTTCAGGACCTGCAGGCGATCGCGTGCGCGGAGCAGGTCCTCGCGCGTGATGACCTCCTCGGTTGCTTCGGGGAGTGCCGCGAAGCCGGCTCGCATTGCGTCGTCGCTCACAGTCCCTCCACGCCGCCGCAGCGGCTTTGGATTGCGCTCAAACCTCTACCGCCGCGGAATGTAGCCGAGGTTACACCTTGGTCAATAGGCATCTTTCGCTTGCCAAGCGCTCACTCCGATGTACAGGCTTCACGTTGGGGCGAGGACTGGGTTCCTGGCAACGACCCGTGTGCGTCGCTGCGGTGGCGGCGGATCACACCGAGCGAGGAGAGCGGCTTGTGACACGACCCGAGGTCGGTGAACGGTCACCGGCAGCGCTGGAGATGCCCGAGGAGCCGATCCAGGCGCTTCGGTTCGGCAAGGCTCGCACGGCGCGGTCGACCGCGGTGCTGGAGGATTATGTCGAACTGATCGCCGACCTGCTGGCAGTGCACGGCGAGGCGCGCGCCGCCGATGTCGCCAAGCGTCTGGGCGTCGCGCATCCGACCGCAATCAAGTGCATTGCCCGCCTGAAGCGGGAGGGCCTAGCCACAAGCCGCCCCTACCGCGGCATCTTCCTGACCGAATCGGGCCACGACCTGGCGCGGCGCGTGCGTGCGCGCCATCGGCTCATCGTCGATCTGCTGCGTGCTGTCGGTGTTCCGAGTGAGGCGGCGGAAGCCGATGCGGAGGGCATGGAGCATTATGCCTCGGCGCCGACCCTCGAGGCATTCGCCCGCTTTCTCGCTCGGCAGAAGTGAGTAAGCTGATGGCGTAGCCTGCGATTTCCGTGGCAGGCACGCGCGCCGCGCCACGATAGGCTAGGCTGGCCGGCCCATAGCCCGATCAGGCCACGCCATGACCAAGCGCAACCTCATCTTCGCCGCCGAGCCCGAAACCCTCGACCCGGCCGAGCACCTGTCGCGGAACGAGATCGCTGCACTGCAGCGCGAGCGTATCCGCCACACGCTGGAGCACGCCTACACGCACGTCGCGCACACCCGCGCCAAGTTCGACGCCGCCGGCGTGCATCCGTCCGACTTCCACGACCTGCCCGACCTCGCGAAGTTCCCGTTCACCACCAAGCTCGACTACCGGGACACCTACCCGTTCGGCCTGTTCGCCGTACCGCGCCAGCACTGCGTGCGCGTGCACGGCTCGTCGGGCACCACCGGCAAGCCGATCGTCGTCGGCTACACGGCGGACGACATCGACACCTGGGCGACGCTGATGGCGCGCTCGATCCGTGCGGCGGGCGGCAGGCGCGGGATGATCCTGCACAATTCCTACGGCTACGGCCTGTTCACCGGCGGCCTTGGCGCGCATTACGGCGGCGAGCGCCTCGGCTGCACCGTGGTGCCGATCAGCGGCGGCATGACCGAGCGGCAGGTGCAGCTGATCCACGACTTCCGCCCCGACATCATCATGGTCACGCCGAGCTACATGCTGGCGATCCTCGACGAGTTCGGCCGCCAGGGCTTTGACCCGGTCGAGTGCTCGCTGAAGGTCGGCATCTTCGGCGCCGAGCCGTGGACCAACGCGATGCGCGCCGAGATCGAGCGCGCCTTCGACATGCACGCCGTCGACATCTACGGCCTGTCCGAGGTCATGGGCCCCGGCGTCGCGCAGGAATGCGTCGAGACCAAGGACGGCCTGCACATCTGGGAGGACCATTTCTACCCCGAGATCATCGACCCGGAGACCGGTGCGGTGCTGCCCGACGGCGAGCGGGGCGAGCTGGTGTTCACCTCGCTGACCAAGCAGGCGGTTCCCGTGGTGCGCTATCGCACGCGCGACCTGACGCGGCTGTTGCCGGGCACCGCGCGGCCGGGGATGCGCCGGATGGAGAAGATCACCGGCCGCACCGACGACATGGTCATCCTGCGCGGCGTCAACCTGTTCCCCACCCAGATCGAGGAGCTGCTGCTGGGGCAGGACTGGAGCAGCGGCCACTTCCGCCTCGTGCTGACGCGCGAGGGACGGCTGGACGCGATGGAGGTCGAGGTCGAGGCCCGCCCCGAATACTACGCCGCCAGCATGAGCGCGGAGGCGCGCGAGGTCGCCCACCGCATCAAGAGCACGATCGGCGTGTCCGCGAAGGTGTCGATCCTCGCCCCCGGTTCGCTGGAACGCTCGCTGGGCAAGGTCAAGCGGGTGATCGACAAGCGGGAGTCCTGAACGAACTCCGTCATTGCGAGGAGCAACGCGACGAAGCAACCCAGGGCCGCGTGAACGTCGCCGGAGCCGTTTCCTCCGTCATGGCCGGCCTTGTGCCGGCCATCCACGGCTTTCTTTCTTTTGCAATCAACGTCGCAGGTGGCGGGGCACGCCGTCAGCCGAACGCCCCAGCCGCACCCCACGCCGCAACCTCATCCGGCGGTACGCCGACCCGCGCAAGCACCGCCGCCGCGTCCTCGGGCGGCCGCGGCGCGCTCGGCGGATCGGCCTCCGTTCGGCTGAACCGCGGCGCCGGCGCGGGGTGCCACGCCTCGCCCACCCGCACGAAGGTTCTGCGTGCAACGTTGTGCGGATGCAGCGGCGCCTCGTCGAAATCGAGCACGCCCGCCGCGCAGGCGTCGCTGCCCTCCAGCGCCGCCGCCCAATCGTCGCGGGTCCGCGCGGCGAAGATCGCCGTCATCCGCTCGCGCATCTCCGGCCACGTCTTGCGGTCGTACTGCGACGCCACGAACTTCGCGTCCAATCCGATCCGCCGCACCAGTTCGGCGAAGAACTTCGGCTCCAGCGCCCCCACCGCGACGTGCCGCCCGTCCGCACACCGATACGTCGCATAGAACGGCGCGCCGCCGTCCAGCAGGTTCGCCGCCCGCTCGTGCCGCCACGCCCCCGCCGCACGCAGCGCGTAGAACACCGACGACAGCACCGACGCGCCGTCCACCATCGCCGCGTCCACCACCTGCCCGCGCCCCGACCGCTCGCGCTCCCACAAGGCCGCGGCAACGCCGAACGCCAGGAACATCGTCCCGCCGCCGTAATCGCCCACCAGGTTCAACGGCGGCACCGGCGCGTCCTTCGGCCCGATCGCCGCCAGCGCCCCCGACAGCGCGATGTAGTCGATGTCGTGCCCCGCCGACTGCGCCAGCGGACCGTCCTGCCCCCAGCCCGTCATCCGCCCGTACACCAGCCGAGGGTTCCGCGCGGCGCACGCCTCCGGCCCGAACCCGAGTCGCTCCGCCACCCCCGGCCGGAACGGCTCGATCAGCACGTCGGACCGCTCCACCAGCGCCATCAGCGCCGCGAGCCCCGCCGACGCCTTCAGGTCAAGCGCGATCCGGGTCCGCCCGCGCATCACCACGTCCAGCTCCGGCGGGATCGGCAGCAGCGGCGGCGGATCGCCCGTGCGGTCCACGCGGATCACCTCCGCGCCCAGATCGGCCAGCAGCATCGCGCACAGCGGCACGGGGCCGATCCCCGCGATCTCGATCACCCGCAGCCCGGCCAGCGGTCCCATCCGTCGCCCCTCCCATAAGACGGCGGACGCTAGTCGCCCGCACGAGGCCGGACTAGCAGCCTGTCGGAGTTAGCAGTTTTGCGGATGAATATGTCGCCAACGGCCACCGGCGGATTCTCTTGTTGTGCAGAACCGCGAAGTATCGAAAGAAATCTCCGATTTGTT
>Ga0209656_10000141_pt1 | contig 45866 bp, 41 predicted proteins | sample BogFormECP12_OM2_FD_188239 | JGI IMG/M metagenome (GOLD analysis project Ga0209656, IMG submission 188239) | Bog forest soil microbial communities from Calvert Island, British Columbia, Canada - ECP12_OM2 (SPAdes) (version 2) | ecosystem: Environmental > Aquatic > Freshwater > Wetlands > Bog ...
AGGCTTGCAGGAAGTCGCGAAGCTCCCGTTGGCCAGCGGGCTCGGCACGGTGATCAACGCCTTCGGTCCGGTGGTGAATTTGGTGATCGGGTTGATCATGAAACACGACGACTTCGTGCTCAGCGATGTCAACGCGGGCGGTTTGGCGTTCTACCTCGCCGGCGCGAAGGTACTCAGCATCTTTCCCTTCGGGCCCCCGATCGGCACTGCCGCCAATATCACGCTGGTGGGTTATCGCCACAAGGCGCTGATCGGCATCAATGTCGACGCCGCAGCGGTCCCGGACCTGGGCGCGCTCGTGGCGTGCATCCGTGAAGGCTTTGACGCGGTCATCGCCCTCGGCGACGGAGGCCAGCCGTGATAGGCGGCTGTCAAGACTACGACTTCGGTGAAGTGGCGGAGGTTTTCAGGAAACAGCTCGCCCGCGATCGCTGCCCGTTGAGTCACCATCGGCACGAAGTCACCATGGTCACGAGCTTGAGTCCGATGTGATCGACGATGAAGCGAAGCTAGAAAGGGTTCGTCAGCTGCGTGGGCGTCGGCAATGCAGCTTCGACGGCTATCAGGATCGCGCAGCCGGTCATCTTGTCACCCGCTGTCTGCTCACCACGTCAGTGATGACGCGCCCCAGCTCGTGACCTTGCGCCTTGGCATATCGGGCAAGCTCGTCGCCCCGGGGCGGTAGTGCGCACACCGGGCGACAAGTCAACGAAGGCCTTCGACCGACAACGGCTGGCCGCCAGCATTCTCGTAGCGGGCGACAGCCATCACCTCATGCGTCCGGGAGTGAGCTACGGGCCCAGATAGTGCCTTCGCAGATGATGAAATAGTCCGCGAATAGATCCGGCTGAGAATGAGTGTCAAGCCTGCCGGTCCGACGGCTGTCTAGGGCTGCGCTGAGGTCGGCATCGGAACTGCGGCGAAAACTCGCCCGACAACATGCCGCATGGCTGATGCTCGCACGGTCTATCTATGCAGCTGAGCATGATCATTAGCACGGTGGCACCCCGAAGATGCCGGGCGAGCCCAAACGGGTGCAGCCGAGCCGCGATACGGATCTGACTAGGAAGAACAAGCCTAAGGGACGCGCGGCGCTCAGCTTGTATTCAGTTGGGCGCGTTGTGAATTCGCTGCAACTCGCGCATTTGTGCAGGCGGTCAATGAGGGCCGCATCGATCCGTCGTCGTTGTGCTATCTCGCCGGCGGCGCGCCCGCGAGGCTAAGAAATTCTTGAAACCGCGATTAACTTCAGATAAGAAGATGCGATGACGCAGATCACAGTGCGGGCGCGCCGAGAGCGCAAAGGAGTGCAGCGGTGAACGGATATAGAGTGCTCGCGCAGGTTACCGCGGTCGGCATGATGGTTGGCGTGGCGAGTGCGCTGTTCAGCCAACCCGCCCACGCCGACGACTCGCTAGCTGGCAGCGACACGGCGATCATCCTCGGCGGAACCACCGAACCGACGCCGGACACCGCCTTCGCGCAGGCCGCCGAGGATCTGTATCTGAACGCGCTGGGTTTCGACGGTGGCACGACCGACTCGACGGTCTGTGACATGGTCGGGACCGACCCGTGCGCCGCGCCGTTGCAGGTGCTGACGACGCCCGAACTGATTCAACAGGGCCCGAGCAGTCTCACAGCCGCGGACGACGTCGTTCTCGCGGTGGAGAACGAATTCAACGCGGATCCAGGCGCTTTCAACGCCGACCACCCGCTGACGATCTTCGGATACTCACAGAGCGCCACCGCCGAATCGATCGCCATGACCCGACTCGAAGCAGATGGCATCCCTACCGACGACCTGCACTTCGTCTTCATCGGCGACCCCTCCCTCCCGGACGGCGTATGGCCCAATCTGGTACCAGACCTGGACGCGATATTCGGCTCGAGTACGACGAACACCCTTCTCACGGCTATCGGCTTGGACGGCGTCCTCGGCAACTTGACGCCGGATGATCTGTACCCCACGACCATCTACACACTGGCCGGCGACGGGGTCGCCGAGTTCCAGCAGGACTTCGAATCCGGCGGTCTGCTGGGGACGATCGAGGGCCTATTCGTCCAGCACGTGGAGTACCTGGGGTTGACACCGACGCAAGTCGCTGACGCGACCACGTCGACCGACGGCGACCTCACATATGTCGACATCTCCGACAACATCAACAACTTCGACGCGTGGATTGGCGCAATTGAGCACGGGGTCGCCAGCAGCGGACTATTCGAGAGCGTATTCGACTCTCTGCAACTGTATTTCACCAACATGTTCTGACCTGAGTCGTGAGCGCACTCAGCAGCGGTGCATCATGTGTGCCGCGGATCGGACAAAGTAGCGCTACAGCTTTTGCGCCACGAACGTCGCGGCCTGGATGGTCGCATCGGGGACATAGCCCAGATGCGCGATGATGCTTCCGCCCTCGGCGCAGATGTTGTCGTTGGGTAGGCAGATGTCGATGGTCCTCGGGCTGTAGCTCGGGTCGATCGGCGGAATCTGGCCGTCCGACAACTGCTTTGCGTAGCTGCTCTGCGGATTTCCGAACAGGGCAACGGCGGCAACGTGATTGGCGACCTGCGAGGACAGCTGGTGGCTGGTCATGTCCATGACGCCCGCGCCCTGCGAATATCCCCCCAACACGATTTTGGTCTTCGGGCAGTTCGCCGCGATCCCTTGCACGTGGGCGACCGCATCGGCGGCGCCAACGTGGGCGCTGTTGACGTAGTCGGGGGTCGACGGGTAGTTGACCGGGTAGAGAGTCACCGTCTTTCCGGGAAGCTGGCCGGTGAGCGAGTCGAAGAAGGCCTGGCCTGGGCCGCCGGGGCCAACGGGCTCGCCGGTGCCGCGAGCGAACAGTACCTCGGCGTCGGGACACTGATCGGCGACGGCGACCCGAATTCCCACGGGTGCACTCGACAAGACCCAGCTCATCGCCAGCGCGATAGCAAAGATGCGAGCAATGCAGTGTCTACTCATCTGTGCAATGCTGCCATCTCGCCGGAGCGCGAGTAATAGCATCACGCCATGATCGGATCGCGGCGCGGCGATGCGAGTCAACCACGAGTTGCGTCATAGCACCGTGGCCGAGGTAGCTCTTCTCGAAGCCGACAACGGTCTGCCGCGCGGCGTGCGCGGGGCTGCCGACCCGCGTTTCGCCAGTGTGATCCGGATTTTTGCCGGACTGTTTCCCGGTCGCCGGTTCGGTGGCGGGACCCTGTGCGTTTACATCGACGGCAAGCCAGTCGTCGACGTGTGGACGGGGTGGTCAGACCGGGCCGGTGAGGCGCCTTGGACGGCCGACACCGGCGCGATGGTGTTCTCCGCGACGAAGGGCGTCGCGTCCACGGTGATTCACCGATTGGCCGACCGGGGCCTGCTGGACTACGACTCGCCCGTCGCCGACTACTGGCCGGAGTTCGGGGCAAACGGCAAAGCGGACATCACCGTCCGCGACGTCTTACGGCATCGGTCCGGGCTGTCGCATCTGAAGGGCGTCAGCAAGACGGAATTGATGGATCACCACCTGATGGAGGAGCGGCTGGCCGCGGCACCGGTCGACCACCTGCGGGGCGCCCCGGCGTATCACGCGCTGACCTACGGGTGGCTGCTTTCGGGTCTGGCCCGAGCGGTGACGGGTGCGGGTATGCGCGAGCTGGTTCGCAGTGAGCTGGCGCAACCGCTCAACACCGACGGCCTGCATCTGGGACGACCGCCAGCCGGCGCGCCGACCAAGGTCGCGGAGATTCTGGCGCCGCAGAGCAACCGGCCCAACCCGGTGTTCAATTTCGTCGCACCAAAGGTGGCCGGTCTGCCGTTCTCGGGCGCCTTGGGCGCGATGTATTTCCCCGGCATCAAATCGCTTGTGCAGGGCGATATCCCGTTTCTCGACGGCGAGGTTCCCGCTGCCAACGGTGTTGTCACCGGCCGCGGACTGGCGAAGATGTACGCCGCACTGGCCAACGGAGGCCGCATCGACGGGACACAGTTCCTGTCGTCGGAGTTGGTCGACGGCCTGGTCGGCAAGCCGCGGGTGCGACCTGATCTGAACATGATGGTGCCGCTGCCGTTTCACCTCGGTTATCACGAGTCGCCGATTCCCGGCATGCTGAAGGGGTTCGGCCATGTCGGCCTGGGCGGAACCCTCGGATGGGCCGATCCGGAGACCGCCAGCGCGTTCGGTTATGTGCACAATCGGCTGCTGACACCGATGGTGTTCGACATGGCGTCCTTCGCGGGGCTGGCTCGTCCGCTGCGCAGTGCCATCACCGCCGCCCGTCATGCCGGTGCCCTCGAGGTGCCGCAGTTCGGTGCACCGTACGGCCAACACCGACAGCGCAAACGGGCGGTGTCGGGCAGGCGTTAGCTGATTGTCCGGCTCCTCAGCGGCCCGTCCCGGGCCGCATCGTCGCCGAACTACGGCTGGTCCAGCAGCCGCAGTGGGTGCAGGCCGTCGACGGCACCGACGAACGGCGGGTGGATGCTGTAGCCGAGCATGCGGCGAATGTCCTCGGAAACCGTTCGAGCGATCTCGCGCGAGATCGACAGCGTGAAGGCCTCCATCGGCCGCAGCCACGGTTGGCAGTATTGGGCGGTGACGGCAAGCCGGTCGTGGGTCGTCGTGTTGGCCCCGCCGCCGTGCCAAAGCGTGCCGACGAATAACACGCACGAGCCCGCGGGCATCACAACGGGTAGCGATTGATCCTCCGGGCCCGGCCGACGCTTGCCCCAGCGGTGGCTGCCAGGTACGAGCACCGTGGCGCCGTTGTCGGCGGTGAAGTCGTCGATCGCCCAGATCGTCGCGGCGGCCAACGGCGCCCGCGGACGCGGAACCGGGTAGAAGCCGTCGTCATGGTGAGCCAGTTGCGCCGCTTCCCCGGGCTGAATGTTGATGGCCTGCAACGCCGAAAGCAAATAGTTGGGCATCAGCAACCGGTCCAGCACTGCCAGCACCCGCGGATGATCGACAAGGCGGTCACACACCCGCGTCCTGCTCAACACGCTGTAGATGCGTTGAGTGCGCCGCCCCTCGAACGAGTTGCGGCCTGTATGCCCCAGCCACGGGCTCGCAACGTCGCGAATCTGCCGGCAGTCCTCGGCGCTGAGCAGGTTCTCCCAAATGACGAAGCCGTCGCGGTCGAGGGCCGCCATGTCGGCGTCGACGATCTCGGGGTCGACCGCGGCCCCGCTGGTGGGTGTGCGCTTGTAGCGGAGCGCCAGATCGCCCCTGAGGTCTTCCAGAGTTGTGACGGACTCGTCGTCAGCGCTCATCTGAACCGTCCATCTGCACTCGTCTTTAACGATTACTACACCCTAACTCCGCGAACAACCCACGATCAGGAGTCGAGCGCCCTATCCTGGGAGATCGGGGTACGTGGGGGTCGAGCGGCGGAGGGTCGGATGACGGCCACAACGGTATGCCGCATGTGCGGGACCGAACGCCGCCAGAACGCGCGGTTCTGTCAGGCATGTGGCTCGTCGATCGCCGTCGCCACTCATGCCTCGGACTCCCAGGCGACGGGGTTGTTCGCCGATGTCTACGTGGCGCGGGAGAGGGCCCGGCAGGGCGACCGCGATGGCGCCATACCGGTGATGCGCGCCGGCGTCCACCACCTACTCAGCGAACAACGATCGCGGGAGTGCGGCATTCCAGCGACGGGCGTGCTGGTGGAGACGCTGCTCGAACGCGGCACCGAGAGCGACGTCGTGGAAGCCGAGGCCGCGATCGAGCGGTTAGCGGCGGCACCGACCGATGACGATACCGCTCTGCGCGACATCTGGCTGTTGCGGTTGCGCGCGCTGTTGGCGCGGGCACGCGGTGAAGGCGTGAAATACCTGGACTTCCTGAATCGCTACCGCAACATGGCGACATCGCTTGGCTTCGAAGGGCATATCGCCTGGGCAGAGGCGATGCCATGACGCCGGCCGGGCGTACGAACATGATCAAACCGGGCCCGAAAACGCCTGGTCATCGGTAATCTCGCGGGCATGCTGTCCGCGGCCCTGCGTGACATGCAATGGCGAAGCCGGCGCCTCGTCATCGCGATCGTCAGCACCGGATTGGTCTTTGCGATGACGCTCGTCCTGACCGGCCTTGCGAATGGCTTTCGGGTCGAGGCGCAGCGGACCGTCGACTCTCTGGGGGTCGACAGGTTCGTGGTCAAAGCCGGTGCGGCCGGACCCTTTCTGGGTTCGACGCCATTCGCCCAAATTGACCTGGCCCGAGTGGCCGCTGAGCCGGGCGTCGTTGCGGCGGCCCCACTGGCGACCGCCGCGGTGGCGATCGTCGAGGGCTCGACGACGCGAAACACCACGGCCTTCGGCGCGCCAGAGCACGGACCCGGCGTGCCGGTTGTCTCTCAGGGAGAAGCACCGTCGACTCCCGGCGAGGTCGCGGTGTCGAGCACCCTGGGACGCCACCTCGGTGATGGCTTGCAGGTTGGTGCGCACACACTGCGGATCGTTGGCATTGTCCGCAACTCCACCGCACTGGCGAAGACCCCCAACATCTTCCTGACGACCGAGGGGTTGCAGCAGCTGGCCTACAACGGGCAGCCGATGGTCACATCGATCGGGATCGTCGGCACACCGCAGCACATTCCCGACGGTTACCAAATCCTTGATCGCGCTGCCGGGGTTAATGACCTTTTGCGCCCGATGAAGGTCGCGGGCAGTGCGATCACGATGGTGGCGATTTTGCTGTGGATCATCGCGGTGCTGATCGTTGGGTCGGTGGTCTACCTTTCGGCGCTGGAGCGCATGCGCGACTTCGCGGTGTTCAAGGCGATCGGCGTGCCGACTCGGTCGGTTCTGGCGGGCCTTGCGCTACAGGCGGTCATCGTCGCGCTGCTCGCCGCGATAGTGGGCGTCATCTTTGCGCAGCTATTGGCCCCGCTGTTCCCGATGATCGTGGTGGTGCCGCTACATGCCTACCTGGTGTTGCCGGCGATCGCGGCTACGGTCGGTCTGCTGGCCAGTCTCGCCGGGCTGAGGCGCGCGGCGGCAGTCGATCCCGCGCTCGCCTTCGGAGGTCCTTGAGCGGTGGGCGATCTCAGCATTGCGGACCTCGTCGTCGAGTATTCCAGCGGCGGCTACGCGGTCCGGCCGATCAACGGATTGAACCTCGATGTGCCGGCCGGCTCGCTGGTGATTCTGCTCGGGCCCAGCGGCTGTGGGAAGACGACGTTGTTGTCCTGCATCGGCGGCATTCTGCGGCCCAAGTCGGGGTCCATCACATTCAACGGCGTCGACATCACGGCGCTCCGTGGTGGCGCGCTGGCCAAGTATCGACGCGACGAGGTTGGCATAGTGTTCCAGGCGTTCAACCTGGTGCCGAGCCTTACTGCCTTTGAGAACGTGATGCTTCCGCTGCGCGCAGCGGGTACGTCGCGCTCGTCGGCACGTCAGCGTGCCAAGGAACTGCTGACCCAGGTCGGTCTGGCAGACCGTCTGAAACATCGGCCGGGTGACCTCAGCGGCGGGCAGCAGCAGCGTGTCGCCGTCGCTCGCGCGATTGCACTGGACCCCGCGTTGATCCTCGCCGACGAACCGACTGCCCATCTCGACTTCATCCAGGTGGAGGAGGTGCTGCGGCTGATCCGCTCGCTGGCCCAAGGTGAGCGTGTGGTGGTGGTTGCTACCCACGACAGCCGGATGCTGCCGTTGGCGGATCGCGTCGTCGAGATGATCCCCGCGCTCTCGTCGACGAACCGGCCACCGGAAACGGTCCACCTGAATGCCGGTGAGGTGCTCTTCGAGCAGTGCACGATGGGCGAGCTGATCTACGTCGTCTCCGACGGGGAGTTCGACATTGTCCGCGAATTAGCCGACGGCGGTGAGGAATTGGTGAAGGTAGCCCGCCCCGGCGACTACTTCGGCGAAATCGGTGTGTTGTTCAACCTGCCGCGCTCGGCGACGGTGCGGGCCCGGACCGACGCGACGGCGGTGGGCTACACGGCGCAAACGTTCCGTGAGCGGCTCGGTGTGAAGGGTCTGGGCGACCTGATCGAACGTCGCGAGCTTGCCATCGACTGATCACGCGCTGCCATGACCGCGGCGGCCGGATATAAAGAAAAGCGTGGCTCTCACGTTCCAGGACGTCATCAAGTCCAAGTACCTGCTGTTGACCACCTTCACCAAGGACGGCCGCCCCAAGCCGACGCCGATCTGGGGTGTGCCCGACGGTGACAACCTGCTGGTCATCACCGACGACGGGTCGTGGAAGACCAAGCGGATCAACAACACGCCCCGAGTGACGATCGCCAAGAGCGGAGCGCTGGGTAAGCGCAAGAGCGAAGAGGTCGAGGGCATCGCCCGAGTGCTGCCGAAGTCGGAGACGCGGCGGGTGTACAACGCCGTGCTGAAGCGTTACTGGTACCACGCCCCGTGGTTCTACGCGCACTCGATCGTCCGGGGTGGCATCGACAAAGTGCACGTCGGATTGGAAATCAAGCCCGCCGGCTAGCGACGATCCAGGTCTCTAGGGAGGCTAAGCACAGCCTTTACGAAAGCGTTATAGTAGCCGCATGCGTCCTTCCCGCCTGAGCACCGCCGTCCGCGTCGGCGTTGCCGTGCTCGCCCTCGGTGCCACCGCCAGTGCCTTCCCGCGGGTCGCCGCGGCCGATCCCGGGCCTGGGTTCCAACCGTGCGACGGCTGCTCGTCCAACGACTCCACCGAGGACTTCCCGATCCCCCGAAGAATGATCTCGACGACCTGCACCGCGGAGCAACTCATGGCTGCCGCACGGGATTTCGAACCGGTGTACTACCAGCGGTACATGACGGATTACGACAACCATCCGAACGTTCAGCAGGACACCCAAAACAAGGTGCACTGGTTCTATTCGTTGTCGCCGGCGGATCGCAGGGCCTATTCGGCAAACTTTTATGCACCACAGATCAATCCGCTGAACTTGGCCTGGCCCAACCACATGAAGCTCTTCTTCAACAACAAGGGCGTTGTCGCCAAGGAGACCGAGAACTGCCAGAACTACCCGCCCAACGACATGTCGGTGTGGAACTGGTAGGTCGTTCCCTCGGGGCGATCAGCCGTGATTTGACCGCCGCGGCTCGGCCATCAGGCCCACACAGGTGGCCGTGATCAACCGCGTCAGCGCGGATGTGAAGTCGATGTTCCAGTCCGGCGGCAAGTCCGTCGCCTTTGCCTCCGCGTAGGCCTCGGCGAGCTTTTTCGGCGGGTTAGCGACCTGCCACAACGGCGCAGCCAGGGAGTAAGCGGCGAGGATAACGTCGTATGAGCCCGCGCGTCCGAGTCCCGGCAGCGCATCCTCGATCGCATCGGCGAGCGACGTCACCGCATCTGTGCTGATCTGCTTGACTTCGAGGACCCGCTCGATTTCCACCTCGTGCTCGAGGTGAAGATGCAGGTTGGCCAGGAGGTCGCAGAACAGCGGGTCGGCGGCCAGACCGCCGGCTAGTGCCTCGGCGACCCGCGACGCGGACATCGGACCGGGCTCGCGCAACTTCTCACACACCGTGTTCGACCACCGCACCCAGCCTTCGGCGGCCAGGTGCAGCAGCACCTCTTTGTGGGAGGTGAAGTAGCGGCGCACCGCGGAATAGTGCACGCCGGCCCGGCTGGCGACATCGGTCAAGGTCACCGACGCGACACCGGACTCCAGCGCCAGCGAGCGTGCGGCTTCTACCAGCGCTGCTGCGCGTTGGCGCTTCTTGTCCTCAGTACGGGCTCGCTGGAACGTAAGCTGCGGCACCGCGCGAGAATAACGCAGGTTGGCCGATTGCGGGTGGGCGTGGAAGCCGGTAGCGTCCGTTTACGCACGTCCCATGCGTTAAATTCGTACACTTCTGCAATGCAGCGGATAGCCGTCGGAGGGAGTCAACAATCCGGGCCAATGGCATGGTGTACTCGTCAAGGTTTGGTGGTGCCTCCTCGCCGCCACTGCGACGTCTCGCCGCGTTCGATGTGCCGACGGTTAGCGTGGCTCGCCGATCGGTCGGTGAATATCTTCGAGCAGGTGGGATATCGCTGAACAGGAAGACGGCAAACGGTGAAGGGGATTTCGATTTTCAGGGTTCTGCAGCGGTCGTGGATTCCGCTCGTGATTGTGATGGTCGTTGGCCTCGGGGGATTCACGGTGTGGCGGATTCACGGCATATTCGGCTCTGAAAAGCGGCCAGCGTACTCGGACAGCGCGACTAGCGACACTAAGCCGTTCAACCCCAAGCACTTGACCTACGAGGTTTTCGGTCCCCCTGGCACGGTCGCGGACATCAGTTACTTCGATGTCGATGGCGATCCGAAACGGGTTGACGGAGCGCAGTTGCCCTGGACGCTGAACCTCACCACGACTTCGGCGGCGGTGATGGGAAACATTGTGGCACAGGGCAATAGCAACACAATCGGATGCCGCATCGTGGTGGACGATGTGGTCAAAGCCGAAAAAACGACGCATGAAACCAACGCCTTCACCTATTGCGTGCTGAAGGGCGCATGATTAGCGAGCGAAGGAGCGCCGAGCACACCAGACCGCCATTCGTGCCGCGGACGATCCGTCGGCTGGCGGTCCCCATCATCCTGGCCTGGTTGGCGATCGTTTTTCTGGTCAGTACCGTCGTTCCACCGCTGGAGCAGGTCGCGAAGCAACATTCGGTGTCGATGAGCCCCAAAGATGCGCCGTCGGTGCAAGCGATGACGGCGATGGGCCAGAAGTTCAAGGAATCTGATTCCGACAGCTTCGCGATGATCGTCTTGGAGAGCCAGCAGAAACTCGGCGACGATGCGCACCGGTACTACAACAGCTTGATTCGTCAGCTGAAGGATGATCCGAAGCACGTGCAACACGTCCAGGATTTTTGGGGCGATCCGCTCACGGCACCGGGCGCGCAAAGCCCCGATGGTAAATGCGTATACGTTCAGCTCAACCTCGCCGGTAACCAAGGCACGACCTTGGGAGACGAATCGGTCGATGCTGTCCGGCAGATCGTGAACCGCACACCCGCGCCACAAGGTGTGACCACGTACGTGACCGGCCCGGCGGCGCTCGTGAAGGACATGAACCATAGTGGCAACAAAACCCTCTTCAAGATGACCGTTGTAACCCTTTTGGTGATCGTCACCATGTTGCTGCTGGTCTACCGGTCCGTCATCACGGTGGTCGTCCTGCTCCTGATGGTCTTCATCGAGTTGACTGCGGCGCGAGGAATTGTCGCGTTTCTCGGGTATCACGAACTCATCCGGCTTTCCACGTTTGCCGTTAATCTCCTGGTATCCCTCGGGATTGCGGCTGGAACAGATTACGGCATATTCTTTTTCGGCCGCTATCAAGAGGCCCGCCAGGTTGGCGAGGATCGTGAGACCGCTTTCTACACGACTTACCGCGGCGTCGCGCATGTTGTCTTGGCCTCCGGATTGACGATCGCCGGCGCGATATTTTGTCTGAGCTTCTGCCGGATGCCGTATTTCCAAACCTTGGGCTTACCTTGTGCGGTCGGCATGCTCGTGGCGGTGGCGGTGGCGCTCACGCTGGTTCCGGCCGTGATCGTCGTCGGTGGGCGCTTCGGTTTGTTCGACCCCCGACGAAAGATGCAGGTGCGTGCCTGGCGCCGGATAGGCACCGCCATCGTGCGGTGGCCGCTGCCCATTCTCGCCGGGGCAACCGCGATCGCGCTTGTCGGCCTGTTGACGCTGCCGGGATATCAAGCCAGCTACAACGATCGGCTATACATACCCCACGATATCGCCGCCAACAAGGGATATGACGCCGCCGAGCGACATTTTTCGCAGGCTCGCATGATGCCCGAAGTCATGATGGTCGAGGCGGACCACGATTTGCGTGATCCGGCAGACTTCTTGGTCCTCGACAAACTGGCCAAGGGCGTCTTGCGTGTTCCGGGTGTCGCCAGGGTGCAGGCCATCACCCGTCCCGAGGGCACGGCGATGGAGCATACGTCGATTCCGTTTCAGCTCAGCATGCAGAATGCCGGGCAGGTACAGACGATGAAATTTCAAAAAGCCCGTATGGACGACATGCTCAAGCAGGCCGACGAGCTCGAGGACACCATGAATCGAATGAGGCACATGTACGCCCTCATGGTGCAGCTCACCAACACCACACACAAGATGGTCGGCGAGACGAAGGAAATGCAGGCTGTCACAGAAGAATTGCGTGATGACATCGCAAACTTCGAGGACACCTGGCGGCCCATCCGCAGCTACTTCTACTGGGAAAAGCACTGCTACGACATCCCGGTATGCTATTCGCTGCGATCCGTGTTCGAGGCTGTTGACGGTGTCGACGAGATCGACGACAAGTTCCAAGTTCTCACCAAAGACTTCGATCAACTCGATTCGCTGATGCCGCAGATGATCGCCGAGTTCCCACCGATGATCGCCAGCATGGAGTCCATGCGGACCATGATGCTGACGATGCACAGCACCATGTCCGGGATCTTCGGGCAGATGGACGAGCTGAGCGACAACGCGACGGCCATGGGCAAAGCCTTCGACCGCGCCAAAAATGACGACTCGTTCTACTTGCCGCCGGAAGTCTTCAAGAACAAGGACTTCAAACGCGCCCTGGACAACTTCTTCTCGCCGGACGGCAAGGCCGTACGCTTGATCATCTCGCACCGCGGAGACCCCGCCACGCCGGAAGGCATTGCGCGGGTTGACTCGATCAAACAGGCGGCCGAAGAGTCGCTGAAGGCGACTCCTCTGGAGGACTCCAAGATCTACCTGGCCGGTACCGCTGCCACCTTCAAAGACTGGATGGACGGTTCGAAATACGATCTGTGGATCGCCGGGATCGGTTCGCTGTGCCTCATTTTCATCATCATGCTGATCATTACCCGAAGCCTCATTGCCGCCCTGGTTATCGTTGGCACAGTTGCGGTTTCGTTGGGTGCGTCCTTCGGGCTCTCCGTGCTGGTTTGGCAGTACTTCCTTGGGATCAAACTGCACTGGATGGTGTTGGCGATGTCGGTCATCGTCCTTTTGGCGGTGGGATCTGACTACAACCTGCTGCTGGTCTCCCGATTCAAAGAAGAGATCCACGCCGGCCTGAAAACCGGCATCATCCGTGCGATGGGCGGCACCGGCAAGGTGGTGACGTCCGCCGGCCTGGTGTTCGCGTTCACGATGGGCTCCATGGTGGTCAGCGACCTGCGGATAATCGGCCAAATGGGGACCACTGTCGGTCTGGGTCTCCTATTCGACACCCTGATCGTGCGGTCGTTCATGACGCCGTCCATCGCCGCGCTGCTGGGACGGTGGTTCTGGTGGCCGATCAAGGTCCGGCCGCGGCCCGCCAGCACGATGCTCCGGCCCACCGGCCCCCGCCCAGCAGTTCGGGAGCTACTGGGCGAAAGCGACGGCGAGGTGGCCAGGAGGGCGCTGGGCAACGGCGAGGCCAAGACAGCCCCGTTGCCAAGGGCGCAGCCTCAGTAAGTTATTGATTACCGCTGTTGGACCAGTCCGCCTGGCGGGTGCTCGTCGACGTCCAGCAGCTCACGAACCGCGGGACGGGTTCCGTACGGCTGCAGCATGGTGCTGGCCGGCCGCGGCCGCACGTGTTGCGGCCACCAGAACCAACGTCCGAGCAGGGTCGCCACCGATGGTGTCATGAACGAACGCACGATCAGGGTGTCGAACAACAGACCCAGGGCGATCGTGGTGCCCACTTGGGCCATAACCCGCAACGGGCCGAACACGAACGAGGCCATGGTGGCGGCGAACACCAGACCGGCAGCGGTCACCACCGAACCAGAGCCGGCCATCGCGCGGATGGTGCCTGTCTTCAGCCCGGCGTGGATTTCTTCTTTGAACCGGGATATCAGCAACAAGTTGTAGTCCGACCCGACCGCCAACAGCAGGATGATCGCCATCGCCAGCACCATCCAGTGCAGTCTGATGCCGAGCAGGTACTGCCACACGAGCACCGAGAGGCCGAAGGAGGCGCCCAGCGAAAGCAACACGGTACCGACGATGACCAGGGCCGCGACCACGCTGCGGGTGATGATCAACATGATGATGAAAATCAAAGTGGCCGCGGCTATTCCGGCGATTATCAGGTCGATGTTGGAGGCGTCACGCATGTCCTTGTACAGCGCCGCGGTGCCGCCGAGATAGACCTTTGCGCCCTCCCAGGGCGTTCCCTTTATCGCCTCGTGCACCGCCTGCTTGATCGGGTCGATGTGAGCGATGCCTTGAGGGCTCGCCGGATCGCCTTCGTGCGAGATGATCAAACGAACGGCGTGGCCGTCGGGTGACATGAACTGTTTCAGGCCGCGCTTGAAATCCGGGCTTTGGAAAGCCTCTGGCGGCAGATAGAACGTGTCGTCGTTCTTCGCTTTGTCGAAGGCCTCTCCCATGGCCGTGGCGTTGTCGGACAACGCTTCCTGTTGGTCGTTGAGACCTTTCGTCGTCGCGTAGTTCGACATTATTGTTTGGAGATTTGCTTCCTGGCTGGCTATCTGCGGGGGGATCAGCGCCACCAGCTGCGGCTGAATCTGGTCTAACTTTTCGAGGTTCGCGTAGAGCTGCTCGAGGTTCCCACTCGCCTCGTCGACACCGTCCAGTGCATTGAAGATGGACCGCAGCGTCCAGCAGGCCGGGATGTCGAAACAGTGCTTCTCCCAGTAGAAGTAGCTACGAATCGGCCTGAAGAAATCATCGAAGTTGGCGATGTCGTCGCGCAACGACGCGAGGATTTGCACGGTCTCTCTCGTGATGATCACAGTTTGGTGCGTCGTGTTGCTCAGGTCCTGGGTGACTTCCATCTGCCGGTGCAGGGTTGCCATCGTTTTCCGGAGCTCGTCCGCTTGCTTCAACAGGTTTTTCGCCTGTTCCTCCTGATAATGCTGGGTCTGAATCCGGCCGGCGCTTTGCGCGCTCAGCAGAAAAGCCAGGGTGCTGTGGTCGAGCGGAGTGCCCAGGGGCCGGGTGATGGTCTGCACGCGGCCGATACCGGGGATGTGGAAGACAGCTTTGGCCACCTTGTCCAACACCAGGAAATCGGCCGGATTGCGCATGTCGTGATCCGTCTCGATCATCAACAGCTCGGGATTCAGCCGGGCCTGGTTGAAATGCCGGTCGGCGACCGCATATCCGACGTTGGCCGGGGTGTCGGCCGGCAGATAGTGGCGATTGTCGTAGTCGGTTGTATATCCGGGCAGGGCGAGCAGACCGATAAGGGCGATCGCGATGGTCACCGCGAGAATCGGTGCGGGCCAACGGACGATCGCGGTACCGATCCGTCGCCAATTCCGCGTTTGCAATATCCGCTTCGGATCGAGGAGCTTGAAGAAGCTGGCCACCGCGAGCACCGCCGGGCCCAGGGTCAACGCCGCGAACACCGCGACCAGCAAGCCGACCGCGCAAGGCACACCCATAGTCTGGAACCACGGCAACCGGGTGAAGCTGAGGCAATACATCGCACCGGCGACGGTCAGCCCCGAACCCAGCACGACATGCGCGGTGCCGTGAAACATGGTGTAGAAGGCCTGTTCTCGGTCCTCGCCGATGCCACGGGCCTCGTGATAGCGGCCCATCACGAATATCGCGTAGTCCGTTCCGGCGGCGATCGCCAACAACACCAGCAAGTTGTTGGCGAAGGTGGACAGCCCGATGATCCCGTAATTTCCCAGGAACGCGACGACACCGCGGGCCGCGGCCACTTCGACCATCACGATGAACAGCACGATGAAAACAGTGCTCACCGAGCGATAGACGAAAAGCAGCATCACAATGATCACCAGAAAGGTGATGAGGGTGACCGTCTTGACGCCTTTCTCGCCCGCATGAGACTGATCGGCGATCAGCGGGCCGGCGCCGGTGACATAGGCCTTGATCCCCGGCGGCGCGGGCACTGAGTTGACGATCTTGCGGACCGCTTCGACGGACTCGGTGGACAAGCTCTCACCCATGTTGCCGGCGAGGTAAGCCTGGACATAGGCCGCTTTTCCATCCGGGCTTTGCGAGCCCGCAGCAGTCAGCGGGTCATTCCAGAAATCCTGGATGTGCTGAACGTGCTTGGTGTCCTGCTCGAGTCGCTTGACGATCTCGCCGTAATACTGGTGCGCGGCAGTCCCGAGCTTCTGCTGGCCCTCCAGGACGATCATCGCCGAGGTGTCGGAGTTGAATTCGGGCTTGAACTTTCCGTCCTTATCGATTTCGCCGAAGGTCGATCCGACCTTCTTCATCGCGATCATCCCTGGCGCGTCTTTCGGGCTCTGCGACACCGCGTGATCTTTGGTGACGACCTCCAGTTGCGGCACCGTGACATTCACAAACACGGTGAGTCCCAGCCACAGCAGCACGATCGGCAGCGCAAGCCGATGGATCATCCGCGGCAGGAAGGGCGGGATCAACGGCTGCGAGACAGGCTGTGCAACCTCGGTGGTCTCACTCATGCGGACTTGTTCAGGCAGAAGGTGAAGGCATGCACTGTTTCGTTGGCGGGGGATTGATTTGTGGCCTTGACGACCGGCCCGCGCCCGTCGTTATCGTCCAGGGTGATCTTGCAGGCGATCCAATCGCCACTTCCCTGCGCCACGAGATTGGCGGGGAGGGAAGGCTGCGTTGTTGTCAGCTCTGTCGACCAGGGCAGGGGTACGTTGAGGGCCTGCTGCGGCTTGGAATCTTTATCCAGATAGTTGATGGTCGCCACGCTGCCCGGTGAGCCCCAGACCTCGAGTGTCAAGACTTTGGGGTTGAACGGCTTTATCTCTTCGGCGACCGCACCGCCGCCGAAGGTGTTGCCGTGAACACCGAAGATGCCGCGCAGTCGGTACACGCAGAACCCCGAGACCGCGACCACGGCGACGATTACCAGCACCACCCAGAAACGGGTAAGGATGCGAGAGAAGATCGACCTTTGCTTGTCCCGTCGCGGTTTGGCGACCTTGCCTTCGCCGCCGCCTTCGACCGAGGTGGGCAGCGGCTCGGTCCTCGGCTCGGTGGTCGTCATGGTTCGTTTCATCCTTAACCAGGGGCGAAGGGCGCTCAACTAATTAGCCTGTGTGTAACCTTAGCTACTCTAATCGGAATTGGCGACCAGAAAGAAACCGGGCAGGGCGAGTCCGGACCGGCGGCTCGGCGACTCAAGGAGGATCGGTGACGATGAGCGGACCCAGAATGAACGGCGGTACGATTCGGCGCATGAAGGCTCCACGGATTGCGGGGTTTGCGGTCATCGCCATCGCCGCGGCGATCGGCCTGTCCGCGCCGGCATACGCCGACCCGGACACCGATTTCGACAACCAGATCGCGGGGTACGGCATCTACGGGCCGCACGACTACAACCCGTACATAGCCAAAATCGTCTGCCGACGGTTGAGTCAGGGCGTCGATCCCGACGCTGCGGCGTCCGCTCATTTCCTCTCCAATAACCTCCCCAGAGGCACCACTCAGGTGCAGGCTTATCAGTTCCTCGGCAGCGCCATCAGCATCTACTGCCCCGACATGGCGCCCAAACTGCAGAACATTCCGGCTCGCTAGCCGGTCCGGACGACGCCGCGCGGCAGCGTCAGCGGCAGATCGTTGTAGGTGGCGATGCCCGGCGCCGCGGCGACGACGGCCGGGATCGCATTAATCGGCGGCACCGCGGTCATGATGTGCCCGAGGTCCATGAATTCTTCTATCGTCGTGGCCTCGAAGTACGGCGGCGGCAGGAAACTGACCTTGGTGGTAACCGTGGGCTGCCCGTCGACCTGGATGACCCAACCGTCGCCGTCGATCTTCCAGTCCGGTTCGAGTGTCTGTCCTTTGCGCCACCGGACATTGAGGTCGATGACGGTGTTGCCGGCGACGATGCCCTGCCAGCTGATGTAGACGCCCGCCACGCATCCGGCGGGGATGGTCCACGACGCCATCTCGAGATCCGCTGTGGTCTGGGCGAATTCGGCCTCGCACCGCACGTCGTCGAGTTCGATGCCGAGTGCGTCGCCCACCAGCCGGACGGCCTCACCGAAGATGGCGGTGCCCTTCGCGGCCATCGCCTGCAGGCCCGGGTGGTCGATCGGCTGGCCGAACCCCACCGGCTTCTCGGTTTCCGGCGAGTTGTAGAACGTGGTGTCGGCGGCCTCGTTGACGGTGATCTTGTCGACGCGGTTGCAGACCATCGCCGAGACGATGGCCAACAGCTCGGCGAAGCCCGGGCTCACGCCGGATCCGAAGATCGTGGAGCCGCCCTTCTCGCAGGCCTCGATGATCCGGTCGCGGCCGCTGCCGAGGTTGTGCCCCGTGATGAAGGACGCAGTGGTCACCACGTTGACGCCCGCCGACAGGATGCGGACCAGCTCGTCGACGTCGATCCACATCGGGTTGTAGACCACGCAATCCGGCTTGCACGCGAGCAGGGCGTCGACGTCGTTGGTGGCGGCCACCCCAAGCGGTGCGATGCCGACCAGTTCGCCCGCGTCACGGCCTACTTTCTCCGGTGACCAGGCGTAGCACCCCACCAGTTCAAACAGGGGGTTGTCGGCGATCGACTTGAGGGAGCTCTTGCCGACGTTTCCGGTGTTCCACTGAACGACTCGATAATTGTTTGGCACTCGCTCAGCATAGGGAAACGTTGCCGGGCCCGGAACGGCATGGAGCCCTCAGCGTTCGACAGGTTTCGCGGCGGCACCGTTGAGCACCACCTCGACCAGCCGCTCGGCGAGGTCGTCGTCGACGGGTTCGCCGGTGAGCAGCAGCCGGCCGTGAATTGGCGCGACCAGCATCTCCAGCAGCAGCCGGGCGTCGATGTCGGCACGCAGATCGCCACGCTCGATGCCGCGCGCCACCACGGGAGACAACGCGTCCAGACGACGCGCCCAAAAACCTTCGCGCAGATCGGCATAAGTGGCGTCGACCAGCAGCGTCGCCGCGCGCAACACCGCCCCGCCTTCGGGCGAGCGCACGTAGGCGATGATGCCCCGAACGATCGCGAGAAGATCGCGGCGGGTCGAACCGGTGTCGGGGGTGGGGATCACGTCGGCGCTGCGCTCAAGTAACGCGGCCACGAGCAGGTTCTCCCGGGTTACCCATCGCCGGTAGACGGTGGTCTCGTGCACACCCGACCGCTTGGCCACCCCGGCGACGGTGGCGCCGTCGAACCCGTTGGCGGCCAGCTCCTCGAACGCCGCGGCCAAGACGGTCTGGCGGACATGCTCCCCGCGGCGATGCGATACACCTGCAGTCATAGTCCGAAGTCTATCGCAACTTTACTTGCATTAGAGCCAGGCAAGGCGCATGATATTGCAAGACAACTTGCAATAGGAGCCACAATGGACACGTCAGCACCTCGGATCGACTGCACCGGCGCCGCCCCGCCGATCGGCTACCACCACTTCCACCCCGACGTCAGCATCAACTTCCAGTGCAACCGCTGGGTGCAGTGGATCGGCCCGTCGGCCATCGACGAGGTAGCTGAACTGGCATCGCGCGCCAACGCCTACCCGGAGTTGATCGACGCCTTCCTCGCCCTGGCCGAGGAGGTCCGCGCGGCCGATCGCACCCTCGCCGGCGCGTACTACGACCGGGCGGCCGAGTTCTTCATGACGGCGGCCGATCCGCGCCGCCCGGCCGCGCGCGCCCGGTTCTTGCAAGCGATGCGAACCGCCTATGGCGTGACACCCGATCTCATCCCGTTCGGGTCCGGCTCGATGCCCGCCTACGACCTGCGACCTGACCGCCAGATCGGCGCACCGATCGTCATGTTCGGGGGATTCGACAGCTATGTCGAAGAGTTCCTGCCGATGCTCGCCGGCATGGTCGACGCGGGTCGTCGCATCGTCGTGTTCGAGGGTCCGGGCCAGGGCAGCGCACTCGAGGACTTCGGCCTGACGATGATCCCCGAGTGGGAGCAGCCGGTGGGCGCAGTCCTCGACCACTACGGACTCGATAATGTTGCCGCCGTTGGGATCTCGCTGGGCGGCGGTCTGGTGATCCGCGCGGCCGCGTTCGAACCGCGGATCAGCCAGGTGGTGGCTTTCGACATCCTCGACGACTTTTTCGAGACGATCGCGCGCCAAATCGGCCGCGGGGTTCGGATTCCGTTGCGTGCGCTACTTACCGCGCGGGCCCGTGGGGTCGTCAACGCCGTCGCCGACTGGGCCGTTGCCCGCAAACCGGTTTCGCAGTGGGGAGTGCAGCAGGGGATGCACGTCACCGGCACTGGCACGCCCTACGACTTCTTGCGCTCGACCACTGCAATGAACACCCGCAAGATCTCGCACCGGGTTCGCGCCGACGTGCTGCTCCTCGCAGGTGCCGACGACCACTATGTGCCGCTGAGGCAGTTGGCGCGTCAGGCGGGCACGCTGTCTAAGGCGCGGTCGGTGACCACACGGGTCTTCACCGCCGCCGAGCAGGCGAGCAACCACTGCCAGCTCGGGAATATCGGCGCGGCCGCCCGCCTGATGACCGCGTGGCTGGACCTAACGGCGTTACCACCGCAGCCGGTCGGTTCAGTCTTCGACGGCGACACCGCGGCCCGTGCGCCGGCGCCGATGCGCTCCTGAGGGTTTGCCGGTTGGGCGCCGGTTGCGCAATCCGCGCGCGGCGGCGGTGTCTTCCACCGCGGGCGCCTCTTCAGCCGTCGACTCGGGTTCCACCGCCGTCGACTCGAGTTCGGCTTCCGCGGTGATCTCGTCGGGCTGCTCCGCGGGTTCCGGCGTTTCTGTCGTCTCTTCGTCGGCGGCCTCGCTGGTCTCGTCCGCCTCGGCGTCGTCTTCGCCGGCTTCTTCGTCCTCGTCGCCCTCTTCAGACTCGTCAGCCTCGCCGTCCTTCTTGCGACGGCGCCGCCGCTCCTTCTCTTTCTTGGGCTTCAGCGGTTTTGGCGGTGGCGGCGGAAGCTCGGCGATGAACGAGAGATAGAACCCGAAAATGCCGAGCAGCGCGATCGCGGCCGCCGCGCCGTAAAAGGCGAACAGCCACTGCCCGACGCTGTCGAGGCTCAGCCAGATCTCGCTGATCGCGGTGCCGACAATGAGCGCGCCGGCCAGCACATGGGCCACGATCGACGATGTCTGCAATGTCAGGGTGAGCTGCGGCGTGCCGTACTCCGGCTTGCGAGCCCGCAGCATGGTGAACACCACCGGCAATGCGGCAAGGGCAATCAGCACCCCGGCGACAATCCGCGCCACAGTGCCCAGGGTGTGCGAGGTATCGCCCATCAACTCCCACCAGCGTGGCAGCACGAAGCCGAAATAGAGGAGTCCGGCGACGATCGAGAACGCCGCGTGCCACAACACGGCAGCCTTGCGTCCCATGCGCCTCCTCGAGCCGGTACCCGGTAGCGACCACACCCTAGTCGATGAGATTCAAGCCTGGCCGCACTCCGGATTGAGCGGAGGATGCGGGATTTGAACCCGCGAGGGCTGTTAACCCAACCCGCGTTCCAGGCGAGCGCCATAGGCCACTAGGCGAATCCTCCGTCGGCCATGGTAGCCGAGCGCAGCTGAGGGTCTTGCAGGCTGTCGCCGATTGATTGCAGCCCGAGTACTAGACTCTCGATGGACCCCGCGCGGCGTCTATCCTGTGAACTCCCCCAGGGCCGGAAGGCAGCAAGGGTCAATGGGCTCTGGCGGGTGCGCGGGGTCCCCTGGTTTAGATCGGGTGGCGGCCCCGCTGCGCTCGGCTTCGCCGAGCTTGCGATCGCCACCTGGTCGGATCGTGGCGACCCGCTGCGCCCGGCTTCGCCGGGCTTGCGATCGCCACCTGTGGCTACCCAGATGTAGACGGTGAAAGGCGGATGGTGTCGTACGGCGCGTTCAGTTCCCTAGGCCGTACGGACCTCGAGGCGATACATGCCCGCCACCAGCAGGGCTACGCCGAACTGCAGTCGATGAAGCTCGCGCTGGACCTCACCCGCGGCAAACCCTGCAGCGAGCAGCTGGACCTGTCCAACGGCTTGCTGAGTCTGCCCGGCGATGACTACCGCGATGGCGAGGGCACCGACACCCGCAATTACGGCGGGCTGCACGGCCTACCCGAGCTGCGGGCCATCTTCGGCGAGCTGCTCGGCATCCCAGTGCCTAACCTGATCGCGGGCAACAACGCCAGCCTGGAGCTGATGCACGACGTCGTCGTCTTCTCGATGTTGCACGGTGGTGTGGACTCACCGCGGGCCTGGAAGGACGAGCCGCGCGTCAAGTTTTTATGTCCGGTGCCCGGCTATGACCGGCACTTCGCCATCACCGAGACTCTGGGCATCGAAATGGTCCCGATCCCGATGCGTGAGGACGGCCCGGACGTCGACCTGATCGAAGAACTGGTTGCCGTCGACCCGGCCATCAAGGGCATGTGGACGGTTCCGGTGTTCGCTAACCCCACCGGCATCACCTACTCGTGGGAAACGGTTCGGCGGCTCGTCCAGATGCGCACGGCGGCGGAGGACTTCCGGCTGTTCTGGGACAACGCCTACGCGGTGCACACCTTGACGCTGGACTTCGTCCGGCAAGTCGACGTGCTCGGCCTGGCCGCCGCCGCGGGCAACCCGAACCGGCCGTACGTCTTCGCGTCGACGTCGAAGATCACCTTCGCCGGTTCCGGCGTCAGCTTCTTCGGTGGATCACTGGGCAATATCGCGTGGTATCTGCAGTACGCCGGCAAGAAGTCGATCGGGCCGGACAAGGTCAATCAGCTGCGGCACCTGCGCTTCTTCGGCGACGCCGACGGCGTGCGGCTGCAGATGCTGCGCCACCAGCAGCTGCTGGCGCCGAAATTCGCCTTGGCGCTGGAGATTCTGGACAAGCGGCTGGGCGAGTCCAAGATCGCCTCCTGGAATGAGCCGCAAGGCGGCTACTTCATCAGCCTCGACGTGTTGCCGGGCACGGCGCGACGCACTGTCGCTCTGGCCAAGGAAGCCGGTATCGCCGTCACCGAAGCCGGCGCATCATTCCCGTACCGGAAAGACCCCGACGACAAGAACATCCGGATCGCGCCGACGTTCCCGCCGGTATCCGATCTGCGTAATGCGATCGACGGCCTGGCCACCTGTGCATTGCTCTCCGCGACCGAGTCGCTGCTGAACCAGGCATAGCAGGCGTCGGCGAGCTGGACCTGATTGCCCGGCTCCTTAGTGGACCCTCTCAGGTCTGCATCGTCGGCCGGGCTGGGTAGCCTTGCTGACCGTGGCCCTCTACCGCAAGTACCGACCGGCGACCTTCGCGGAGGTGGTGGGGCAGGAACACGTCACCGAACCGCTGTGCACCGCCTTGACGGCGGGCCGAATCAACCACGCCTATCTGTTCTCCGGCCCGCGCGGCTGCGGCAAGACGTCGTCGGCGCGCATCCTGGCCCGGTCGTTGAACTGTGTGCAGGGGCCGACGGCCACGCCGTGCGGTGTCTGCGATTCCTGCGTCGCGCTGGCGCCCAACGGACCCGGCAGCATCGACGTCATCGAACTCGACGCCGCCAGCCACGGTGGCGTTGACGACACCCGTGAGCTGCGCGACCGTGCTTTCTACGCGCCGGCCCAGTCGCGCTACCGGGTCTTCATCGTCGACGAAGCGCACATGGTCACCACCGCGGGGTTCAACGCGCTGCTCAAAATCGTCGAGGAGCCGCCCGAGCATCTGATCTTCATCTTCGCCACCACCGAGCCGGAGAAGGTGTTGCCGACGATCCGGTCGCGCACCCACCACTATCCCTTCCGGCTGCTGCCGCCACGCACCATGCGCGCGCTGATCGAGCGGATCTGTGTGCAGGAGGGGGTGGTCGCTGACGATGCCGTCTACCCGCTGGTGATCCGGGCCGGCGGCGGTTCACCCCGCGACACTTTGTCGGTGCTCGACCAGTTACTGGCTGGCGCCGAGGGCGACCGGGTCGGTTACCAGCGGGCACTCGGTCTGCTGGGTGCCACCGATGTCGCGCTGATCGATGAGGCCGTCGACGCGCTCGCCGCCGGCGACGCCGCGGCGTTGTTCGGGGCGGTCGAATCGGTGATCGACGCCGGTCACGACCCTCGTCGATTCGCCACCGACCTGTTGGAGCGGTTTCGCGATTTGCTTGTGCTGCAAGCAGTTCCAGACGCCGCCGCGCGCGGCGTGGTCGATGCGCCGGAAGATGTGCTGGACCGGATGCGTGATCAGGCGGCCCGGATCGGCGCGGCGACGCTCACCCGCTACGCCGAAGTCGTGCACGCCGGCCTGACCGAGATGCGCGGCGCGACGGCCCCGCGCCTGCTCCTTGAAGTGATCTGCGCGCGGCTGTTGTTGCCGTCGGCCAGCGACACCGAATCGGCGCTGTTGCAACGAGTCGAGCGGATCGAGACCAGGCTGGACATGTCCATTCCGCTCGGTGAAAAGCCGGCGCCGGCCGCGCCTCCCGAAGTGTCTGACGCCCCGAGGCCGTCGACGCTGCCGGCCGCCCCAGCTGAGCCGGAGCCTAAACCGGCCGCCAAGCAGCCCGCACCGGAGCAGAGCCCGCCCGCGCTCGAGCACGCCCCGCAGGCAGCGGGCCCGGGTGAACCGGGCGCGGCCGCGGTCCGCACCCTGTGGCCGACGGTGCGCGACAAGGTTCGTCAACGCAGCCGAACCACCGAGGTGATGCTGGCCGGCGCGACCGTGCGCGCCGTGGAGGGCAACACCTTGGTGCTGACCCATGAATCGGCGCCGCTGGCCAAGCGGCTGTGCGAACAGCGCAACGCCGACGTCATCGCCGAGGCGCTCAAAGATGCGCTGGGCGTGGACTGGCAAGTGCGCTGTGAAGCCGGGACCCCCGCCGTGCCGGCGACCGAAGAACCGCCCGCACCGGCGCGTCCGGCAGAGCGTTCGCCGGCCCGGCGGATTCCGCCTCCATCACCGCCGACGGAAGCTCCCGCCGACGAGGATTCCGATCAGCGGGCAGAAGAGGAAAGCATGTTGGCCGAGGCGAGTCAGGACGACTCCTCGGCACCGCGCCGCGACCCCGAAGAGGCGGCCTTAGAGCTGCTGCAGAACGAACTGGGCGCGCGCCGCATCGACAACGGCTGACTTTTTCGCCTGCATCGGTCGCCAGTTCGCTCCGCACGAAGCTGTGCTGACCCTGGCGATGATCCTCAATCGTTATGACCTGACAGCGGAGGACAGCTACCAACTGAAGATCTCCGAATCCATCACCCTGAAACCACGGGGATTTCGGCTCGGGCTGAACAAACGTGACGCGTCGTCGCGATTACTGCCGGCCGAGGCTGAATTGAACCGCCGCAGCGCCTAGGGCTGCCACCACGGGCGCAGTGGCAGACCGTCGGTGCCGCGCGCCTCGAGCTTGGTTGCCAACACGTGGTGCAACTGAATGTTGTTGTGCTCGAAAGCCACTCGAGACGCCGCCATGTACAGGCCCCATATTTTCGCCTTGGCTAGACCGACCTCATTGACCGCCTCGTCCCAATGCGCAACCAGGTTGTGGCACCAGTCCCGCAGCGTCATCGAGTAGTGCGTCCGGAAGTTCTCCGCATGCAACACCTCGAAACCCGCATCTTGGATCTCGGAGGTGATTCGACCCGAACCGGTCAGCTCGCCGTCCGGAAAGACATAGCGATCGGTGAAACTGCTGGCGCGGAAGTTCGACTTGTTGTTATTGCGGGTGATGCAGTGATTGAGCAGCAGGCCTCCGGTGCGCAATTTGGACTGCAGGAATGCGAAGTACGACGGGTAGTTCTTGACACCGATGTGCTCGGTCAATCCGATCGACGAGACCGCGTCGAACCCGCTTTCGCGGACGTCGCGGTAGTCGGAGTGGCGCACCTCGGCCAAGTTCGCCAGGCCCTCGGCGTCGATCGCCTTTTGCGCCCAGGCGGCCTGTTCGGCTGACAGGGTGGCACCGATGGCCCGTACACCGCGGTGCGCGGCATAGCGGACCATCCCGCCCCATCCACAGCCGACGTCCAGCAGCCGATCGCCCGGCTGCAGTCGCAACTTCTCGAAGATCAGCCGGTACTTGTTGTTCTGCGCCTCTTCCAGTGTCGCCTCGGGATACGGATAGACCGCACAGGTGTACGTCATCGACGGCCCCAGCACCCACTCATAAAACGCGTTGGAGACGTCGTAGTGGTGCGCAATGGCCTCGGCGTCACGAGCCTTGCTGTGCCGCATGCCTTCAGCAACCCTCCGCCAGCGAGGTAACACCTCCTGCGGCGGTGGCGGTGCGGGGACCAGGTGCTGGACGCCGACCGCGCGGATGATGCTGGCCAACAGCCGCGGCGAAGGCCTGCCGAACTCGACCTTGTCGGCGAGCAATTTGAGCAGCTCGTACGGATCGCCCGGATGTATGCCACGCAATTCGATGTCGCCCGAGACGTAGGCACGGGCCAGCCCGAGTTCGCCCGGGGCGGTGGCCAGGTAGGTGGTGCCGCGGGGCGTCAGCAGGTCCATTCCGAGCACGGCGGTTTCCGGTCCGGCGCTGCTGCCGTCGTACGCGGTGAACCGCAGCGACCGTTTGGCGCCGCCGGCGACGATCGCCAAGACTTCGGCGAGGCTCAACTTGCCTGTCCTGATGGCAGCGGATTCTTTGATGGTGGTCATCGTCGTTGCACCGCCTTTGCGTAAAGGTCAAGAAGTCGCGAATCCGGGTCGTAGGCCTTCTTCACAGTCTTGTACGTTTCACCGCCGTAGAGTTCATCGAATTCATCACGGCTGTAATAAGAATCGGAATACAGCGACTTGTGGCCATCGAGCGAGCTGACCTTTGCCTCGATCATCCGATTGGTCGCGCCCTGGGTCGCGCCGACCGGAACCGAGGCCCAGAACCCCATATTGACGTAGGTAGAGCCGGCCCGGATCGGATACAGCGGCCAGCCGTCTCGATCGCGCAGCCGCAACGGGCACAACCAAACCGGCGTGATCGGCACATGAGCGAGGAACCACTCCAGGAATTCAGCTGTCCGCTCGATCGGCACCTCGATATCTTGGACCACCCGTTCGCGCGGCGGACGACCATGGCGTTTCTCGATGCGGTCGGCGATACCGAAACGCTGGTCGAGTGCCACCAACTTCCAGTACATGTTGCTGCGCCGATAGCGTCGGGGCCACCAACGCCGGACCCGGGGATTCTGCGCGCCGAAAGACCTTGAGCACCAGAACCAATCGGTGTCCCATCGCCAGAAATAGTCGTGCATCGTCAACCGGTCTTCCTTGACGCCGGCGTCGTGCTGGATGGACCGGTAGTAGATGTCTTGTCCGGTGTAGTCGCTGACCGGGCCGGGGGTGGTGGTACGGACGCCGACGCACAGGTAGCCCTCATCGGCGCCGAACACCACCCCGTCGAGATAGTCGACCGGCACACCCTCGAAACCGCCAGTTTCGATGATGCGGTCCGTCGCTGTCACCAATTCGGTCAGCGAGTCGAACCGCACGTGCCGCAGCGCCACAAAGGGCTTGACGGATTCCAGCTCGATGCGAAGCCTCGTCGAATAGCCGAGGGTGCCATAGGAATTCGGGAATGCGCGGTAGAGATCGGGATGCGACTGGGGCGAGACGGTAAGCAATTCGCCTGTGCCGGTGAGGATGTCCATATCCAGCACCGACTCGTGGGGCAGGCCGTTGCGAAACGATGCCGACTCGATGCCCAACCCGGTGACTGCTCCGCCCAGCGTGATGGTTTTCAGCTGCGGGACAACCGCAGGCGATAGGCCGTAAGGCAGCGTCGCGGCCACCAGGTCCTCGTATGTGCACATGCCCGCGACGTCGGCGGTCTGAGAGTCAGGGTCAACCGATATGACGTTGGTCAGCCCCGATGTGTCCAATCCGGGCGCGTCGCGTTTCGCGCGGGCGCGAAACAAATTGGACGTGGGCTTGGCGAGTCGGACGGCCGCCGTCGCGGGAATCGAGCGGTAGCTGGCCAACAACCGCTCGACGCCCGCCGCATGAGCCGCCGATGCGGATGCAGGGACAGGCACCACATATACGCTAGTCCCCAATAGCAGCCCGCGCAGGTGCACCGCACCGCCGCGTGGCGCCGGCACAACACCTGCGCAGAGGAGTTTCGCCTGATGGGACACGTCAGTGCAGCCAGCACCATCCTGATCAACGCTGAGCCCACGACCGTGCTGTCCGCCGTCGCCGACTACCAGAACATCCGCCCCAAGATTCTGTCGTCGCATTACCGCGACTACCAGGTGCTGCAAGGCGGGCAGGGGCAGGGAACCGTCGCCAGCTGGAAGCTGCAGGCCACCAAATCCCGGGTGCGTGATGTCCGGGCCGACGTCGACGTCGCCGGCCACGCGGTCATCGAGAAGGACGCCAACTCGACGATGATCACCAACTGGACGGTGGCACCCGCCGGACCTGGGTCGAGCGTCACCGTCACGACCACTTGGAACGGCGCGGGTGGCGTGAAGGGATTCTTCGAGAAGACGTTTGCGCCGCTGGGGCTGAAAAGGATCCAGGGCGAGGTGCTGGCCAACCTGAAAAAGGAGCTGGAAAGCTAGCCCGGCGACGATGCGGGCCGGAACGGCCTGAGGAGGAGGCGGGCAATCCGGCCTAGCCGGCCTGACCTTGGCTGCCCAGGTAGGCGGCGATGCCCTTGACCACGGCGTCGGCGTACTTCTGTCGGCCTTCGGGCGACTCCATCAGCCCCGAGTCGGCCGGGTTCTTCATGTTGCCGCACTCGACGAGGACCGACGGATACTGCGCCAGGTTCAGTCCCGCCAGGTCCGAGCGCCCGTAAAGACCGTCCTGGCCGATGTAGTTGGCCGGCGGGATACCCGAGGCCTGCATCTCGTCGCGCATGGCCCGGGCGAACTGCACCGACGGGCCCGCCTGCACCTGATTGAGCGGCGGCGCCGAGTAGTTCACGTGGAATCCCCGCCCGTTCGGCGGACCGCCGTCGGCGTGGATGCTGACGACGGCGTTCGGGCGTAAGGCGTTGGCCATGGCTGCGCGCTGGTCGACGCAAGGGCCCACCGTGCTGTCGTCGCCGCGCGACATCGCCGTGCGTGCTCCCAGTGCGTTGAGTTCGGCGCGGATGCGCAGCGTGGTGTCCCAGGTGAAGGTGTGCTCCGGGTAGCCGTCGTTGGTGGTGGTTCCGCTGGCCTGGCAGTCCTTGGTGCCGCCGCGCCCAGTGGGCACCTGGCGGCTAATCGATGCGTCGTTGGCGCCGTTGTGACCGGGGTCGAGGAACACGATCATCCCGGCGATGTTGCCCGGGGCTGCGGCGGCTTTCTGGGCGGTCGGTATCGGTGCAGCGGTGACGACAGGGAGAATGCCGATGGCCAGCATGGCGCCGACACGCAGGCAATGTAATACGCGCACGGCGCCACGTTAGCCTGGCGCCGACTAGGCTTAAAACTTCGAACCGCCCGCACGCCGCAGGCGAAACCAAGTCGAGACCAAGACGCAAGGGGACCGTCATGCAACCCGGAGGCCCGCCTGACATGTCGGCGTTGCTCGCCCAGGCGCAACAGATGCAGCAGCAGCTGATGGCTGCCCAGCAGCGACTCGCCAACGCCGAGGTGCACGGAAAGGCCGGTGGGGGTCTGGTCGAGGTCACCGTCAAAGGCAGCGGCGAAGTCGTTGCGCTGAAGATCGATCCCAAAGTCGTCGACCCGGACGACGTCGAGACGTTGCAGGACTTGATCGTCGGCGCGCTCGCCGACGCCTCCAAGCAGGTCACCACGATGGCGCAAGAGCAGCTGGGTCCGCTGGCGGGCGGGATGGGCGGCGCGCTCGGTATGCCGGGGTCCTAACTTGTACCGCCATGTTTGAGGGGCCGGTCCAGGACCTGATCGACGAGCTCGGCAAGCTGCCGGGTATCGGGCCGAAAAGCGCGCAGCGCATCGCCTTTCATCTGTTGTCCGTCGAACCACCCGACATCGACCGGCTCACCGCGGTACTGGCCAAAGTCCGCAACGGCGTGCGATTTTGCGCGGTGTGCGGCAACGTCTCCGACGACGAGCGCTGCCGCATCTGCGCCGACCCTCGCCGGGACGGCTCGCAGGTCTGCGTCGTCGAGGAGCCCAAAGACGTCCAGGCCGTCGAGCGCACCCGCGAATTCCGCGGCCGCTACCACGTTCTCGGCGGGGCATTGGATCCGCTGTCCGGAGTCGGCCCCGAGCAGCTACGGATCCGCGAGCTGCTCACCCGGATCGGTGAGCAGGTCGACGGCGTCGACATCACCGAGGTGATTATCGCCACCGACCCCAATACCGAGGGCGAGGCGACCGCCACCTATCTGGTGCGGATGCTGCGCGACATTCCCGGCCTGACCGTTACGCGGATCGCTTCGGGGCTGCCGATGGGTGGCGACCTGGAATTCGCCGACGAGCTGACCCTGGGCCGCGCGCTGACCGGCCGCCGCGCGATGGCGTGAAGCTGGCCCGGAACCTCTCAGGCGCCGGCGCGCTCGCCACGCTCGCTTTCGACCGAAGGCCCAGACCCCGGCAGCGGCTTGCCATTGACTTCTGGCATGAATGGAAGGGTGACTGTCCCTACCAGGCCCGCGAAGATCAGCATGTAGGCCGGCACCATGGCATTGCCGGTGCTGGATATCAGCGCTTGAGCGATCAGCGGGGTAGTTCCGCCCACGGTCGATAGCGCGATGTTGTATGAGATGGCCAGCGCCCCGTTGCGCACCCTGGTCGGAAACAGTGCCGGCAGCGCAGCGGGCGTGGTGCTGTCGAAACACAGTTCCATCAGGCCGACCAGCAGCACACCGATGAAGACCAACGGAAAGACACCGCGGAAGCGCATCAGCAAGAATGCCGGGACCGACGCCACCACGAGCAGTCCGCAGCCCGTCCACATGATCGGTTTGACGCCGATACGGTCGGACAACATGGCGACGAACACCACCGCGGCCATCAGAATCGCCAACGTCGCCACGATCATCACTAGTCCGGCCGTCTTACCTACGTGCACAACCACTTTGAGGTATGTCGGCAAGTATCCGGTGAGCATAAAATCAGGGGCCTGGGAGGTCACCACAAGGGCCGCGCAGATCACCATCGGCTTCCACTGCTCCACCACTGTGTGCCGAAATTGCTGCCGGCCGCGGTCGACCGGCGTGCTGCCGCTCATCTGCTCATAGGCGGGTGACTCCTTGATCCGCAGCCGCAGATAAAGAGCGAGCACGCCGAACGGCGCTCCCAGCAACAGCGGAATCCGCCAGCCCCACGCCAGCATGTCGTGGATTGGTAGCCAGGCCTGTAACGCGGTCACCAGTAACCCGGCCAGCACGAACCCGACCAGGTTGCCCAGCGGCAGGAACCCGACCATCATGCCGCGTCTGTGGTTCGGGGCCCGCTCAACGAGATAGGTCATCGCACCGACAAACTCGCCGCCGGTCGAGAAGCCTTGAAAGATCCGGGCCACCAGAAGCAGGATCGGCGCCCAGACGCCGATGGTGCTGTAGCCAGGCAGTAAGCCGCTCATGGTAGTCCCCACCGCCATCAGCAGGATCGTGATCACCAAAACCCGCTTGCGCCCGATGCGGTCACCGAGCGGACCAAGGACGAACCCGCCGAGCGGCCGTACCACGTACGCCGCCGCCAGCGTGCTGAAGGTGGCGATGAGGTGGACCGCGCTGACGCTATTGCCCGGATAAAACACCTGCGCAATGGTGGTCGCGATGTAGCCGTAGACGCCGAAGTCGTACCATTCCATGAAATTGCCGACGGCAGTACCTGCGGTGTCCCGGCGCATCGCCGAGTCGGCGTCGCGGGTGTCGTTGCGTGCGTAGCTATGCCGGCGGCGCCGGATGATCATTGACACGTCGCGTACCCATAACTTTGCTGCCCGGAACCCGTTGTGGCCCGCAACCACACGTTTAGCCTTAGCGAGCCGCTAACCGCTCGCGGCGCAGCAAGTCCACCTCGGGCAGCGCCAGCGGCGCGAGCTCACCAACCACCTTGCTGAGCAGCGAATCGGCGAGCTCCGGATTGCGGGCCAAGCAGGGCCCGTGCATATAGGTGGCGATCACGCTGCCCTGCACCGCGCCGTCGAAACCGTCGCCGGCGCGGTTGCCCGCGCCCTTCTTCACGGCGCCCAGCGGCGACGCGGCGTCGCCGAGAACCGTTCCGCCGCGGTGGTTTTCGAAACCGGTCAACGGCTGTGTCAACCCGGCCAGCAGCGGCGTGCTGACCACCTCGCCGATGGTGCGGGCGTTCTGCGGCGAGGTGGTCAAGTCCAGCAGACCCACGCCGTCGACCCGTTCGCCCGCCGACGTCTCATACCAGTGGCCGAGCACCTGGATGGCCGCGCAGATCGCCAGCACCGGTGCGCCGCGGGCCGCGGCGCGCTGCAACCCCGGGTGCCGGACGAGATGCTTGGTTGCCAGCCGCTGCGCGTAGTCCTCGGCTCCGCCCAACGTGTACAGGTCGAGGCTGTCGGGCACCGCGTCGGCCAGCGTGATCTCGACGATCTCCGCGGCGATGCCCCGCAGCCGCAGCCGTTGCCGCAGCACCGCCGCATTCCCGCCGTCGCCGTAGGTGCCCATCACGTCGGGCAGCACCAGCCCGATTCGCACCGCTGAGTCAGCCATGACGAGCCAATCTGCGCTGCAACTGCAGGAACGCCGTGTAATTGGCGACGACCTCCACGGCTCCGGGTGGACACGACGCGATCGCCGCCAACGTGTCGTGCACCAAGGTGTGGTCCACGCCGGCGTAGCCCAACCGCACCGCGAGGTCGGTCCCGCGTTCGCCGGCGGCCACCACTGAAGTCCGCTCAAAATGCTCGAAGCGCACATCCCAGAGCCACGACAGATCCTCCCCGTCGGGCACCTGCCCGTTGACCGAGATCACCACCCCGGCCGCATTCTTGTCCACCATCGCCAGCGCCTCCTGCCAGCCGGCGGGGTTCTTGGCCAACAGCATCCGCACGGTGTGCGCGCCGACACGAATGGTCCGGTACCGCCCGGCGACCTCGTCGACCTTGGACACCGCGGCCACCGCGGCCGCCGGATCGGCACCCAGCGCAACGGCGGCCGCCACCGCCTGGGCCGCGTTGCCGCGATTCACCGAGCCCGGCAGCGCCAACCGCATCGGCAGCGCCAGCCCGTCGGGACCGTAGAGCATGTCGGCGTCGAACAACCAATGCGGGCTGGGCCGCTTGAAGTCGGCGCCGGTGGAATACCAGTGGCCCTGGTCGCGGACGATCACCTCACCGCTGCGTGGGCAGCTGACCGAGTCGGCCGCCCAGCTGCCGCCCGCGGCCACCCACACCACGTTAGCGCTGTCGTAGGCAGCCGAGGTCATCAGCACGTCGTCACAGTTGGCGACGACGACCGCTTGCGGGTGCTTGGCCAGTCCGCCACGCAGTCTGCGCTCGATCACGTTGATCTCGCCGACCCGGTCCAGCTGGTCGCGGGACAGGTTGAGCAACACGATGACGGCGGGCTCGATGGCGTCGGCCACATGCGGCACGTGCATCTCGTCGACCTCGAGGACCGCCAACGCGGCGTCGCGGTCGGCGGCGAGCGCGGCCACCAGCCCGGCGTCCATGTTGGCGCCCTCGGCGTTAGTCGCAACCGGGCCCAACGTCGACAGGGCGGCGGCGGTCATCCGGGTCGTCGTCGACTTGCCGTTGGTCCCGGTGACGACGACGGCGCGGCGGCCGGTACCGAGCTGACGCAGTATCGACCGATCCAGCGTCATTGCCACCAGTCCGCCGATCATCGCGCCCGCCCCCCGGCCGGTCACCCGTGAGGCCCATCGCGCGCCGGCTCCGGCGGCGAGGGCCAGGCGTCCTCGGGTGTTCATCACCCGGGAAGTTTAAGGGCGATCGCAAGCTCGGCGCTTTTCCGAGCGCTGCGGGTCGCCCTCGCGAACTCAGTCGGCGACACGAAGCGCGGCGACCCAGCGATGTCAGCTCGGCGTGAAATCCTCCATTCATGCCCGACATTCCGGTGGCGACTCCGACGATGACGATCTGGGGTCGGCCGGCCACCGAGCCGGGGGCGGGATGGGCCGTCATCGACGTCGAAACCTCCGGCTTCCGACCGGGCAACGCCCGCGTCATCAGCCTCGCGGTGCTGGCCCTCGACGGTGATGGGCAAGTCGAGCAATCCGTGGTCAGCCTGCTCAATCCGGGGGTGGATCCCGGCCCCACCCACGTGCACGGCCTCACCGCCGCGATGCTCGAGGACCAGCCGCAGTTCGCCGACATCGTCGGCGACGTGGTCGAGCTGCTGCGCGGCCGCACGCTGGTCGCGCACAACGTCGCGTTTGACTACGCGTTCCTCGCCGCGGAGGCAGAACTGGCCGATGTCGAGCTGCCGATCGACTCCGTCATGTGCACGGTGGAGCTGGCGCGGCGGCTGGAACTGGGCATCGACAACCTGCGGCTGGAGACGCTGGCCGCGCATTGGGGGGTCACCCAGCGGCGACCGCACGATGCGTTCGATGACGCGGTCGTGCTGACCAACGTGATGGCCGCTGCCTTGGAGCGGGCCCGCGAACGCGGCGTCTGGTTACCGGTGCGGCCGGTCACCCGCCGGCGTTGGCCCAGCGGCCGGGTCACCCACGACGAACTGCGGCCACTGAAGCTGCTGGCCTCCCGGATGCCTTGCCCGTACCTCAACCCCGGCCCCTACGTCCGTGGCAGGCCGCTGGTGCAGGGCATGCGGGTCGCGCTGGCGGCTGAGGTGCAACGGACTCACGAGGAGTTGGTCGAGCGGATCCTGCACGCCGGGCTGGCCTACGCCGACACGGTCGATCAGGAAACGTCGTTGGTGATCTGCAACGAATCCCGCCCGGCGCACGGCAAGGGCCAGCTGGCTCGCGAGTTGGGTGTGCCGGTCGTTTCCGACGCCAAGTTCATGGATTGCGTCGGGACGGTGGTCAGTGGGACCGGTGTCGAACACTTCACCGACTCGTTGCGTTCGGGCGAGCAATTCGCGTTGTTCTGATTGCCGCTCAGTTCAGCACACATTGTCGCCGCACGGTTGAATGAGTGTGCGATGAACGCGAAAACGACATGGGCGGCGGTGGCGGCCGCCGCGGTGCTGGCGGCGGCCTGCGGCGGAGGGTCGCACGGCGGCAACACCGACTCAGCGGCCAAGGGCGGCAAGGTGCAGATCCCCGCGAACTTCTGCGGCCTGCTGAGCGGGGTCGATATCAGTCAAGTGATGGGTAGGTCGTTTCCAGCGCCTGCGGGCAGCCAGTCCTCGAGCGAAGCGCAATGCAATTCCGTGCCCTCGGCCGGCAACGACGTCAGTTTCAAGCTGTATTACAACGACCTGTACTGCAAAGACGGCCAGCCTCCTAACGAGCAGTGTCTCGACGCGCAGTCGAAGGGATTCGCCACCAACAAGCAGACCGCCGGCCAGGTTCAAAACATCCCAGGACTCGGTGACCAGGCGTTCTGTTTCGTGGCTCCGCCCGCAACCGTCGACGTGCTCAAAGGCTGGATCTATCTCACCGTCGTCGCCGACAGCTGTGAACAGGCGCAGACGTTGGCCGGGATACTGCTGGCGAAAATCATGGCCTGACTGCGGATGTCGGCGGTAAACCCTCGTCCGGCCTGATCGATGGCTAGCTGGCTGTCACCCAAGAAACGCCTGGGCAAACTTTAAGTTTCTTATCAGGTTCTGCACATTTTCGCGCCGTCCTATGCCTACACTCAGGACGCGCCCGGCCTTCAGTTGGCCGACCGCTACCGCGAAGACGCGATGGCCGGGACGCAGGTTCACCATGCATCGGCAGCGCGGTGGATCTGACCGTATTTCAACTGGGGGGCACTCCACATATTGGAGGCGCCATGACCGACCGCTTTCTCTGCGTCATCGCTGAGATAGCCGCCCAAATGACGGGGGCGAGCGCGTCCTCCGCGCCGAGGGTGTGCGAGCGGCTGCTCGCGCAGCTGGTCGAGCAGTTCGAGGCCGATGCCGCGTTTCTGCGCCACAATAATCACAGGCTTCGAGCCTCGATGCTGATTGCCGAATGGCCACCCCGGGATCCGGTTCCCGACCCGGATCCGCTGGCGACGATCTTTTTCGCCGACAACGACGTCATGCTATCCGAGGGCCTCAAAGCGCCGACTGTGATTGCCGCCGACGCAGCGAAGTTTGGTCACCCCGGCGGGCTCGCGGCCTGCCGGGGTCGACCGTCGTCGGTTGCGATTGCACCCCTGATCCGGGGGACGGCGACCACTGGCGTGATCGGCTTGACCAAATCGGGCGGCAAGCGATGGGTACCCAAAGAACTCGCCGCACTCGGTGTAATTGCGTCGTTGTTCGCACAGCTGCAGGCCCGCACCGCCGCAGAACGCCGTCTGCGGCGGCTGGCCGAGCACGACGAATTGACCGGCCTGCACAATCGTCGGGCGCTGACCGCGGAAGTTCGCCGCAGACTGCGGGTGGGACGACCCGGTCCCGTCGCAGCGCTCTATGTCGATCTGGACCGGCTGAAGGCCATCAACGATCACCTCGGTCATGCCGCCGGTGATGCGGTCATCCGGACATGCGCACAACGGCTCGCCGCCAAAGCCGGTCGCGACGCCCTGATCGCCCGTGTCGGCGGCGATGAATTCGTCGTGATCCCCAACCGGGCGATGTCTGCTGAAGCCGCGGAAGCCTTGGCGCTCAAGCTTCAGACCACGATGTGTGACCCGGTCCGCATCGGCGGTCAGCGGATCACCAGCACCGTCAGCGTCGGGTTGGCGTTGGGCATACCCGGGGTCGACACCAGCCATGATCTGCTGCACCGGGCCGATCACGCCGCTCTGGCAGTTAAGCGAAAAGGAGGCAACGCGGTCGCCGTGTTCGATCACGACATATCGATGCAGGGCGCATCTGCAAATAACAGCGAGCGCCATTCTCCTGCCAGCATCGACTGCGACGCGCTGCTGCTGCACTATCTGCCCGAAATCGACCTGCGCACCGGTGAAATACTGGCGGTCGAAGCGCAGGCGTGCTGGGAGCAGCCGACTTGGGAGTTGCGGCCAGCGGATCCGTTAAACAGCGCGACCCAATCGATCAGTCTCGGCGGACTGTTGGGTCGATGGGTCATGCGACGTGCCTGCAGAGACTTCAGCCGGTGGCGGTCGCGTGGCCACGGGCAACACGTCACATTGCGCCTGAATATCTCACCGGCACAACTGGTCAGCGACGGTTTCGCCGACGACGTGGCCGCCACCCTCGACGAATTCGGCATCGACGCAGGATCGGTGTGCCTAGAGATCTGCGAACGCCTGATGGTGCGCGACATCAAGAACACCCACACCACCCTCGCGATGCTGAAGGACGTCGGCGTTCAGATCGCCATTGACGACTTCGGCACCGGTGACGTCGTTTTGGCGCAGCTGAAATCGCTTCCGGTCGATATGCTCAAGATCAACACGGCATTCATCCGTGACCTTGGTACCAACGCGGCCGATCTGGCGATCGTGCAGGCGATTATCGGGCTCGCCGAAGCAGTCGATGTGCAGGTGGCCGCCGAGGGCGTCGAGACCCCGATCGCCGCCGAGACGTTGCTACGGCATGGGTGCAACCGTGCCCAGGGTTCTCTGCTGTCGCGCCCGGTGACGGGCGACGCCATGGAATCGCTGCTCTCCACCTGCCAAATACACCTGCCGCTCAACGCCACCAACGATTTCTTGGCACCTGTAAGGCACGCACCAAGTCCAAACACATTGCCGCAGAACCGCGCCCAGGCCTGCGCCGAGCTGACATCGGAATCTGCCGCCAGCTAAGAAGAGTTTCGCGGACGCGTCAGTTAATTCCGTGCGGCCCTATTCACGGCCGACACCACGGCACGCAGCGACGCAGTGGTGATCGACGGCGCGATCCCGACGCCCCACACCGTCCTGCGGCCCACCGAAGCCTCCACGTACGCGGCAGCCTGGGCGTCATCACCCGCGCTCATCGCGTGCTCGGAGTAATCCAGCACCGCCACGTCCAAGCCGACGGTGCCCAGCGCCTCGACGAAAGCGGCGAGCGGTCCGTTGCCGGAACCACTGATCTCGGTCTCGACGCCGTCGATCTTGACGGTCGCGGCAATCGTGGTCGCGCCGCCGTCCTCCTCGGACGCCTCGACCCGCTGCTTCATCCGCTCCAGCGGCCGCACCGGCGCCAGATACTCCTCGGAGAATGCCTCCCACATCGCCTTCGACGAGACTTCACCGCCCTCGCCAGCTGTGCCCTCTGCGATCTTCTGGATCACGCCGGAGAACTCGATCTGCAGCCGTCGCGGCAGGGCCAGGCCGTGGTCGGCCTTCATGATGTAGGCCACCCCACCCTTGCCGGACTGCGAATTGACTCGGATCACCGCCTCGTAGGTGCGCCCGACGTCGCGCGGATCGATCGGCAGGTACGGCACCTGCCACAGCATGTCGTCGACGTCGGAATCGGCCGCATCGGCGTCGACCTTCATCTGGTCCAGGCCCTTGTTGATGGCGTCCTGGTGGCTGCCGGAGAACGCGGTGTAGACGAGGTCGCCGCCGTAGGGGTGACGCTCGTGGACCGGCAGCTGGTTGCAGTACTCCACCGTGCGGCGGATCTCGTCGATGTTGGAGAAGTCGATCTGCGGGTCGACGCCGCGGGAGAACAGGTTCAGACCCAGCGTCACCAGGCACACATTCCCGGTGCGTTCACCGTTGCCGAACAGGCAGCCCTCGATCCGGTCGGCGCCGGCCTGATATCCCAATTCGGCTGCGGCGACGGCTGTTCCGCGGTCGTTGTGCGGGTGCAGAGAAAGGACGGCGGACTCGCGCCACTTCAAGTTGCGGTGCATCCACTCGATCGAGTCGGCGTAAACGTTCGGCGTGGCCATCTCCACGGTCGCGGGCAGGTTGAGGATGATCGGATTGTCCGGCGTGGGCTCGATGATGTCGCCGACGGCATCGCACACCTGCTTGGCGTATTCCAGTTCGGTCCCGGTGTAGGACTCCGGTGAGTACTCGAACCGCCAGTGCGTGCCCGGGTACTTGGCGGCCTCCTCGACGCACTTGCGCGCGCCGTCTGTCGCGATGGCCTGGACCGCGGCCCGGTCGGCGCGGAAGACGACCCGGCGCTGCAGGATCGACGTCGAGTTGTAGAAGTGCACGATGGCGCGGTGTGCTCCCTCGCACGCCTGGAAGGTGCGTTCGATCAGCTCGGGACGGCACTGGGTCAGCACCTGGATGGTGACGTCGTCGGGGACGGCGTCTTCGGTGATGATCTCGCGGACGAAGTCGAAGTCGGTCTGGCTGGCCGACGGGAACCCGACCTCGATCTCCTTGTAGCCCATGCGGACCAGCAGGTCGAACATGCGGCGTTTGCGGGCCGGGCTCATCGGGTCGATCAGCGCCTGGTTGCCGTCACGCAGGTCCACCGCACACCACAGCGGGGCGCGGCTGATCACTTTGACGGGCCAGGTACGGTCGGCCAGCTCGATGAGTTCGACCTCTTCAGCGAAGGGTCGGTACCGGCCGACCGGCATCGACGACCCGCGCTGGGTGTTCCACGCCGGCTGCCCGGCATTGGGTTGGCCAGCGGGTTTAGTGATGGTTCGAGTGGACTTGAATACGTCGGGGGAGTCGCCCGACGGTTGAGAAACGCTAGTCACGGTGATTTCTCCGGGGAATGAGAAGGGGCGCCATAAAAGGCGGCGACCGGCGCATCGCGAACACCCGCGACGGGAAGCCGGCCTCGATCAGGCCCCGTCGCGGCGTCCGAGGAGGAGCACCCGCTGCACGTCTCGTACCTTACCGCGCCGGCGCGGATGCCCAAAACCCCCGCCGGTCAGTCCCCGGCTGGGACGATCTTGACCGGGATGTCGGTGTTCTCGTCGGTGTGATAGCTCGCGCACACCCGGTGGTAGCCGTCGGCAATCTGCAACGGCACGTCGGTGACGAGGTCTCCGCGGACAACCAGAATCGGTGACAGCTGCTTGCCCTTCTTGATCTTCGCCAGGTCCGAGGCGACATGCGCATTGTCCGGTGGCAGCAGCGCCAGGCGCGAAGCGCGCAGCAGATCCTTGGCCTTCTTGTACACGATCGGGGCCTTTTTCAGCGCCGCCACAATCTCGTTGACCTGCCCGGGCTTGGCGAGCAGCGCGAGATAGTCTGCCGCCGCCGGATAGTCATGCTCGTCTGGTTCGGTACCCCATAACACCGCAGCCATCGGGGCAACCAACCTCCTCACGTATTCGAAATCCGCACGCCATCGTCGAGAAGTCTACGGCCCGCCCGGCAGGCTGTTGGGCAGTGCAATGTTTCGAACTTGGCATACGTGGCTTGACATCAGACAAACTAGCCCGTCGCAGTGACCGTGATCCTCAACGACAATGTTTTCAAAGGCTCGCGCTGCGGCTGGAAGGGCCGGACCAATCGGAGCCGGAGGATCGCCGTCCCGGTATGTTCAGCCTTAATGGTGAGTAGCTGATCGCTGCTGCCAGCCGATGGCGGCATAGGCGAGTTCGTTTTCGGCGCAGGCGCAATCGAGAAACTTATCGCATCGAGGTCGCCGTCGACGTCTGACTGCCAGGTGTATCCGACCGCCCCGGCCCCTCCAATCGGAATGACCTCCGATTCGCCGGCTTTGAGATGGATCTCACCCAACGGGTCCAATGACTACTCCCGAATACCATTGTGTCCCAGCGCGATAGAAGTGCTGGAGTTGCTTGTCTGTACGTTCGACGATGACTTCAAGATCGAATCCGAAGCTGCCTTCAACTAGAGCCACCACCAGGCACGATTGATTTCAAATGTCGGCAAAGCGTTGTCCGTCCCAACGGACCGCCCGTGGGTGCGGGGCTAGTTAGGTGCGAACTGGCTGAGCCTTAGCGACTCTTTTCGCAGTTTGAGCCACCTTTGTTGCAGGTCCAGAGCTGTTTGATGCCCTTGTCGTGTCGTTGAGCGTGACCTTGAACTGCATCGTGCGGTACGGCCAGCCCGTTGCGGTGTCCCACTGCGAAACCACCAGTCCGACGCCGCCCTGAGCGTCCAGCTGCGAGCCGGGAAGAACATATCCGCCGTACAGTTGGGCGACTTGATTATTCGCCAGGTCCTGGGCGTCCCACGTCGTCCCTACCACTGGTGTCTGGACCGGGGTTTCGTAGAGGTTGGCGGTCGGGGAGTCGATCGTGCGATATCCCAGCGCGTATCCCGACGAGAGGAAGCCGCCCAGGACCCAGGTGCTGGTGTCCAGCCTGCGCAATGTCAGCTCGCCCCAGGTTTCGGCGGGGGGCGTGATGGGGGTTGGTGTGTTGTCCCATCCCCATTGGTTGTTGGCCCAGCCCCAGCCCGAGTACTGGGTCATGTCACCGATATTCTCCGGCAGCACGCGTCGCAGGATGATGCCTTTGTCGCGCTGAAATCCGGTCGAGACGATGTACACCCAACCGTCGTCGGGGTTGTAATCCCACGACCATAGCTGCGCGTAGCCGTTGTACAACGACGCAGGAAACGTTGCTTTCGCACCCATCTCCTGCCAGGTGACGCCGTTGTCGGTGGAGCTCCAGATTCCGGTCCAGATCACATTCCCGAAGCCGCGGTTGACGATGGCATGCAAATACAGCGTCTGATCGATTACCAGCAGGTCGGAGGGAATCACGGTGCTGATGCCGCCCTGATTCCACGGTGCGCTGTCGTGGACGTAGGGCCACAACTGCTGGGCATAGGTGGACTTCGCGCCGCCCGCACTCTGGTACTGGATCTGGTTGTTGGTATCCCCGGTGCCGAGCAGGGCAACCGGAGCGCGCCAGTCGCCCTGCCCGACGGTGCTGCCGGAAAAGGTATCTCCGAACACAGACAGCAGCTGGCCGTTAGGCGCCAAGACGCTCACGCCGAGGTCGGTGCAGGTCACCCCCCATTTGTCGGTGACGCCCGGCCCGGTCATGTCGCCCACATAGCCCTTGACCGGCACTGGCGGCGGTGCGGGGGCTGGTGTGGGAGGCGCCGGTACCGGAATCGCCGCCGCTGCGATCGTTTTGGGCTGTCGCGCGGCGGGGGCTTTGGTTGGCACGCTTAAGGTTTCGCGTTTCCTGCGCGGGCTTGCCTTAGCGGTGCTTTTCGTGGACAAGGGTCCTCCTGGGTGTTAGTTCGGGTGCTAGGGCGTCGACGCCAGTGGGAAGGAGCCGTGCCCGGTGAACGACGGACCGGAATCGCGCCAGAAATAGTTCAGCTGGGCCGAGCCCGAGCTGCAGATCATTGTTTTCCTCTTTCCGCATTAGGTATCTGGGTGGTCCAGGCCGCGATGGTGAAATTCTCAACAGGGCTCGCTGAGGTGAAATAGTGCCTCGAAACGTCGACGACGGCATGAGTAGCGTGCTACCTGTTTTTCGGCGGCCTTCTTCTCGACGATCCGGGGGCGGGCCATCACGGACCCACCGCGCGGCGATATCGTGCCGGATCGACACGCGGGCCGATGGCGCGCGGTCGGCGTGTGAATCCGGCAGTCAGGCCGCCGGGTCAGCCCCGCCGCTGGGACGGGTCGGTCAGCGCGTAGCACGACTCGCCGACACACGTATCCTGTTGTGGACCTAAGCCCAGCGATGGTGGCGAATCCGAGACGGGAAAAGGACAGAAGTGGCGCTCGTCGTGCAAAAGTACGGCGGATCTTCGGTGGCCGACGCCGAACGGATCCGCCGTGTCGCCGAGCGCATCGTCGAGGCCAAAAAGCAGGGTAACGACGTCGTCGTGGTGGTTTCGGCGATGGGCGACACCACCGACAACCTGCTGGAATTGGCCCAGCAGGTGTGCCCGGCCCCGCCGGCTCGCGAGCTGGACATGCTGCTGACCGCCGGTGAGCGCATTTCCAACGCGCTGGTCGCGATGGCCATCGAATCGCTGGGCGCTCAAGCCCGCTCGTTCACCGGCTCGCAAGCCGGCGTCATCACCACCGGCGCCCACGGCAAGGCCAAGATCATCGACGTCACCCCGACCCGGCTGCAGTCCGCGCTCGACGAGGGGCTAATCGTGCTGGTCGCGGGATTCCAAGGCGTCAGCCAGGACACCCGCGACGTCACCACCCTGGGCCGTGGTGGCTCGGACACCACCGCGGTCGCGCTGGCCGCCGCCCTGCACGCCGACGTCTGCGAGATCTACACCGACGTGGACGGCATCTTCAGCGCTGACCCGCGGATCGTCCCCAACGCCCGGCGGCTGGATACGGTCACCTTCGAGGAGATGCTCGAAATGGCGGCCTGCGGCGCCAAAGTACTGATGCTGCGGTGTGTGGAATACGCACGCCGCTACAACATTCCGGTGCACGTCCGGTCGTCGTACTCGGACAAGCCGGGCACCGTCGTCACCGGATCGATCGAGGACATATCCATGGAAGAGCCCATCCTGACTGGCGTCGCCCACGACCGCAGCGAGGCCAAGGTGACCATCGTCGGCATACCCGACCACCCCGGCTACGCGGCAAAGGTGTTCCGCGCCGTCGCCGACGCCGACGTCAACATCGACATGGTGCTGCAGAACATTTCCAAGATCGAAAACGGCAAGACCGACATCACTTTCACCTGCCCGCGCGACAGTGGCCGGGTCGCGGTGGAGAAGCTGGACTCGCTCAAAGACGAAATCGGTTTCAGCCAAGTGCTTTACGACGACCACATCGGCAAGGTGTCGCTGATCGGCGCGGGCATGCGCAGCCATCCGGGGGTCACCGCCACGTTCTGCGAGGCGCTGGCCGGCGTCGGGGTTAACATCGACCTGATCTCTACGTCGGAGATCAGGATCTCGGTGCTGTGCCGCGACACTGAACTAGATAAAGCTGTTGTCGCGTTACACGAAGCATTCGGCCTCGGCGGTGCTGAAGAGGCCATGGTGTATGCGGGGACGGGACGATAAATATGAGCGCGAATTGCGCGTCGATAGGTGTAGTAGGTGCCACCGGTCAGGTGGGCCAGGTGATGCGCAGGCTGCTCGACGAGCGCGACTTCCCGGCAACCAGCGTGCGATTTTTCGCCTCGGCCCGCTCGCAGGGCCGCAAGCTGGCCTTCCGTGGGCAGGAGATCGAGGTCGAGGACGCTGAAACGGCCGACCCGGCAGGTCTGGACATCGCGTTGTTCTCCGCCGGCTCGTCGATGTCGCGGGTACACGCGCCGCGGTTCGCGGCCGCCGGGGTGACGGTGATCGACAACTCGTCGGCATGGCGCAAGGACCCGGACGTGCCGCTGGTGGTCTCCGAGGTGAATTTCGCTGACGCGCGGACTCGGCCGAAGGGCATCATCGCCAACCCGAACTGCACCACGATGGTCGCGATGCCGGTGCTCAAGGTGCTGCACGACGAAGCCGAGTTGGTGCGGTTGGTCGTTTCGAGCTATCAAGCCGTATCCGGTACCGGACTTGTCGGCGTCGAGGAGCTCGCCACCCAGGTCCGCGCCGTCATCGACGACGCCGAGCAGCTGGTGCACGACGGCAGCGCTTGTGAGTTCCCGGAGCCCAAGGCCTACGTTGAGCCGATCGCTTTCAACGTCCTCCCGTTGGCCGGGAACCTGGTCGACGACGGCTCTGGCGAGACCGACGAGGACCAGAAGCTGCGCCACGAAAGCCGCAAAATCCTGGGCATCCCGGACTTGCTGGTGAGCGGAACCTGTGTGCGGGTGCCGGTGTTCACCGGCCACTCGCTGTCGATCAATGCCGAGTTCGCCCAACCACTTTCACCCGAGCGCGCCCGCGAACTTCTCGACGGCGCACCGGGCGTGAAGCTGGTTGAGGTGCCGACGGCGTTGGCTGCTGCCGGTGTCGACGAATCGTTGGTCGGCCGGATCCGCCACGACCCCGGTGTGCCGGACGGACGGGGCCTGGCGCTGTTCGTGTCGGGCGACAATCTGCGCAAGGGCGCGGCATTGAACACTATTCAGATCGCCGAGCTGCTGGCCGCCGAGCTGTGATCCGCGGGTGAGCCCTGCCGACTCCCGCCGGATCGCGCGCTGCTCGCTCATGGCCGCGTCTGTCGTGTGTTTGCTTGCTCGGCAAGGCTTTTCACCTGCGTATGCCGATCCGCCGGCCCCGATGCCAGAGCCGGTCCTGCAGCCGCTGGCACCGGGCCAGGTGATGCGGATCGGTCCGACGGCCGGGACCGGCACGCCCACCCGCGACTACGGCATCGGCGCCACCGACCTGTGCGAGTTCATCGACTTCCCCACCGACGTCGTGCAGGTCTGCGGCGACAGCTTCGCCGGCGAGGGAGTTGGCTTCGGCGGCTACTACTCGCCGATCGCCCTGCGGGTGGACACTTCATCGGTCGATGACCCCGCCGGAGTCCGCTACACGGGGGTCACCGGCATAACGGTGCCGCTGCTGGCCGACCCGACGCCGACGGGCGCATCGCAGTTGCCGGCGGGTGTCGTGCAGATCAACCGACAGAACTACCTCCTGATCACCACCACCAAAGATCTGGTTCCGCAGAGCTCACGGCTGGTGAAAGCTGAACCAACACAGGGGTTTTGGCAGACTCTTCAGAGTTCGCAACGAGACGCGACCTACATGGGCGGTCGGCAGTCACAGATCAGCGGCTACTACGACCCGATACCGACCGCGGAGTCTCGGAGCGGGTGGGTCTACGTCGTCGCCGACAATCTCGACCGCAGCCAACCGGTGATGCTGTATCGGGTCGCACCGCAAAATTTCGGCGACCGCTCCCGATGGCAGGGCTGGGCGATTGGTCCTGGCGGCGGTTGGAACAAGCCGCCAACCCCGCTATGGGGTGACCTGATCGGTGAAATGAGTTTCAAGCAAATCGAGGGCAAGGCCGTGCTGTCGTATTTCAACGCCAGCACCGGAAACATGGAAGTTCGGGTGGCCGAGGACCCGACCTCGCTCACCACCGCGCCGGTGACCACCGTGGTGCAGCACGACGACTGGCCTGATCCCGCGGAAAGCCTGCCACCCCCGGAAGACAACCGACTGGCCCAGCCATACGGCGGATACATCTCTCCTGGATCGACGCTGGACGAGTTGCGGGTATTCGTCAGCCAGTGGCATAACAGCGATCCACGGTCACGGGCGCCCTATCGGGTAATCCAATTCGCGGTCAACCCATTCAAGCCCTGGTCAGAGCCTTAAATCT